>Ga0082212_10002490_pt1 | contig 26786 bp, 20 predicted proteins | sample TergutNt197P3_FD_71548 | JGI IMG/M metagenome (GOLD analysis project Ga0082212, IMG submission 71548) | Neocapritermes taracua P3 segment gut microbial communities from Petit-Saut dam, French Guiana - Nt197 P3 | ecosystem: Host-associated > Arthropoda: Insects > Digestive system > Gut ...
AGGAAATCAAGTCGCAAATCGACCTTTCACTGGAGGCGGTTGATACGGTTTTGAAACAATCCGAAACCGGCGGTCATGATGCGGAAAGAGTTCGCAGCGACATGGCGGCAACGCTTGGTGAGATGATTGAGCATGTCTCGCGTATCGTCAATGATACCCGCGAGCAAATGTTGAACCCCCGGAGCGACGAGTCCGACTCTCAGGATGTCGTTTCCATGACTTCGAAAGCGATAACCGTAGGAACAGTCACCGAAGTCGTCCATGAAGCAACAAGGGAAGCCGAAGAAGCATTGTTGGAAACGGTTCCTGACGAACTAACTCCTGTGGAATCATTATCTGTAGAAACGCAGACGGCAGAATCGTTGACGGGGCCACAGGTCGGTCAACGTGCAACGGAATCGCTCAACGAAATGATTGCGACCATCGACAAAACAAATACGGAATCAAACGCTGAAACGGGTAGGTCGCAGGAAGAAGAAGTACCTGAATCTGAATTTGAACCTGAAACGGAACCGGAGATCGAAACGCTAGTTGCTGTTTCGCAAGAACCGGAAACGGAACAACTTCCGGAAGCCGTTGCATCCGAACCGACACAGTTTGAAACGGAAGCGAAATCCGCAGAAAATGAAAAAGACGCCCCAAAAGGCCCCGGCAGTGCGGATTCGTTAAGCGAATTGCTTGCCAAAGCCAAAGCCGCGTCATCGGAAGTCGGCACTCCTGCCACTGATTTGACGCCGCTCGACGACGAAGAGGAAGATGTCCAAACCGTCAACGAACTTCTGAAAACCACTACAGGTTCGTTCGCCACGCAGTAATTCTTTAGCGCAACAAGGTAAGGCGGTCACGCCGTTGACCGCCACAGAATTCGCCACAAGGTCAAAAAGTCGGGATGTGTGTGACCAAGAGCTATCGGATGATCTGGATTGCGAGTGCGCCATAACCTACGTACATATACCACAAACCGCTAATAAACTGACATTTCTCTTTGTACCTTTTGTATTTAAGGAGTTGTGTCAAAATAACATTTACAGTTCTATAACACTCTTGGTGAGATTTTATAGTTCCATTTTCCCAGGACTTCGTTTCGTGTAATGTTCAAGTTGGCGAGTTGTTGGTCGGTGATTTTTCGTTTCGTCGGATAAATATTGTGGTCTTCCATCGCATAAACTTTCAATCCCGTTTGGCTCGTCGTATGGCCGATCAAATTGATAATCATATCCAGACTCATCAGCGGTTGTCCTTTCCAGTTCATCGAAATGTGGTTGAACAGCCGGTGTTCGATCTTGTTCCATTTGCTCGTGCCGGGCGGGAAATGACTCACGTGAATCGTCAAGCCGCTTTCATCCGCAAATTCCTGCAAGCAAAATTTCCAAAGACGACTGCGACTGCTGTTGCTTCCGCCGCCGTCCGCCGTGATAAAAATCTCTTTCGCGTTCGGGTAAAGTTCCTTGCCCAAATACTCCCACCAACGTCGAATCGATTCCACCGCAAATTCCGCAATAACAAATTCCTCACCCCAACTCAGCAAACACTGATGGTCAATACCGACATTCACCCAACCAACATTTTTTTGCAAATCATAAACACCATACGGCGTCGCTTTGCCGAGTTTCTTGTCGATGAAGTCGTAAACCTTCACCAACTCCGGTTCGCCTTTCGGTCGCCAAACCCTGCCATTTTGCTTGTAATTGCCGATCAATTCCTTCTTTTTGGCATCGACCGAAATCACGGGACAACCTTGTTTCAAAAACATTGTGGCTTGAGCGTTGATGAACTCGAATTGTGTGTTGCGATCGGGATTTGTTCCGCCTTCGAGCGACTTGCGATTGGCGGCCAGTTGGTACTTCAATTCATGCAACAATCGACAAACTTGTTTGGGCGAAACATCAAATGCTTGTTCGTTCAAGGCTTCACTCAATCGTCTTGTGCTTTTCGTCGTCCAACGCAACGGCGACATGGGGTCGCCTTTGGCGGTTGGTTTCGACGAGGGCATCGAGTGCGGGAAGCAAGTCCGGTTGTTTTTGGGTTGCTTTTTTTCGTCCGCCACCTTCACGCCGCACGCGATTTTCCGCGAGACGTTCACCATTTTCAAGTTCCTTGATCCCTTTATGGATCGTCGGTCGGGAAAGTCCCGTCGCGCGGGCAACGACACTGACACCTCCACGTCCAACACTCATCGCTTCGCTCGCCGCCCAAAGACGACGTTGTCGTTCGTTCCATTCCGCATGCAATCTTTGAAATTTCCTTGCAATGATTTCTTCCATGATATTCCTCCATGAGAGAAATCATAACATATTCGCCCTATTATGTAAATGTTATTTTGACACAGTTCCTTAGTAAACCACTTATTATAACCAAATACTACACACAAACCATTTGTGTGTTTTTACATGTTTCCCTTAATATTCCAAATTGAAAGGAACCTAATTATGTCTCATCAAGAATTACATCATTATGAGATTCACCCCTATACCCTGACTTATACTTGTCTAAAACAAGTGTATCGAAACCCTGACGAAGCTTGAGTATGTCGAGCGAATCAAGAAAGTCCGCTATCATCCTTGTTTTCTCAACGGAATATAAAAAGGGGCTTTTGAACTCGACATAATATTGGTTGTTTTTTTGCTCTTCCGGGACTTCGTAGTTTGGAAGGATTGTCCCATTCATAATAAAGTTGGCTGGAAATGAATTATAGCCGCCTATTTCGCAAAAGAGTTTATGAAATCCCCTCCATGATTTTCCCATTTCGTGATACCGTAAACCAAGATCGCTCCGATTATGACCGTCACAACTTGGCCACGCATGATTGTTGAGATAGTATTCCACTCTTTCGGGAGTTTCCTCCCAATAATCACAAAGTATTCCCATGTTCGTTTCCTTTTCAATCATGATTTTGGTTATCGTTCCAACTCACTTTGAAATCGCTCAAATGGCGGAAACGCATCGTCTCCGACAAGGCCGACGCAAGATTGGTAAATTGATTTTGCCGTATCGACCTCGTCCCTCGCCAGATGGTATAAAACCGTCGTTCCCATCATGGCCTGATACTCGGAGCCGTGCATTCGCTTCATTGCGTGAAGCGACTTGAGTATGTCCCACGCTTCGTCCAGCCTGTCTTGAAGGATGAACCGTTTGGCTAGTGCGGTTTTGACGAAAAAATAATCAGGGGAAGTCAGAGCCAATCTGTCAATGATTTCGTCATGCACATCCTCTTGGCCAAGAGCCAGATGATATGTGGCCATATTGTACAGAACCGAAGGGCGTCCCGGTTCTTTCGCATTGATTTCTTCCAACAGTTGAATTGCCCTTTCCCAATTTCCACTGTTTGCGATATCCTGTGCATCGGAAAATTTTTGTGATCCTTTCGGAGAGAGCGGCGGATTTAATTTCTTCGCTTCCCAATAGATTTCAATGCCGGAAACCTGGATTTCGTGTGATTCGCCGTTGCGCCAAAACCGGAACGCTCCCGATTCCAACCATCCAAGCGGCGAAATGGTTCCGATATAACCGTTTCGGCAAGCATCCGATCCCGATTCGCCCATGACGAAGTCCAAAACGGCGGCCTTTAATTCCGGCGTGGGACAATGCCCCAGGAACATCCGCACCCATTGCCGACTGTCCGGCCCTCCGCGTTTGAGCATCTCAACAAGAGTACGTTCAAGAGAAGGCCAAAGAGTGAACGCTTTTTTGAAGAACGGCACAAGATGCTGCTCATACACCCTTGTTTTTTCATCATCATCCCGTTCGTCGTCAATTCTCAACCGAAGGCTTGCCTGATGGAGCATGTTGAAAAACCGGTGAGGTAACCAATGCCCATATTCGAAAAACCACGAACCGTTTTGTTCCCCGATCTGTTTTTGAATGTCTTCCAAATTCTCCGATGCAATCTCCGACTTGTTAGGAGGAATGGATTTCCAAAGTTCGATTGCGGTTTCATGATTTCCCAGCCGCGCATGCGCAACGGCAACGTAATGCGTTGACATTGCACAAGCCGGTTGTTGCATGTTCCATTCCTCTCCCATCTCTTCCAGTGCGTATTGATAAGTTTCAATGATCCGCTCAAGATCGTCCGCCCAGGCGAATGCCTCAATTTTGCCTGTGAAAAAATCGTGCTTATTCGGAAAGATCAGCGGAACGGAAGCCAATCGGTCACTAAGAACGCTCAACTCCTCATGCCGGCCAAGCAAGGCCAATTGACGGATTTTGAAAGCGTTCACGAACAAGTTGTCCGGATGATGCTTGTATGCCTGTTGGAACAACGGTTCCGCTTCCTCCGGACCTTGGTCGAGCATAACGGCCAATGCCTTGTTATTGTAAGCGGAACGAAAGAACGGAAACTTGGCAATCAATTGATTGCAATGCCAGACCGCCGGATCAAAACGTTGTGCGCTGAGGAAGAGCAGTGACTTCTCGTGGCGTCGCATCAGATCAAGCAATTGTTCGTCGGTATAGGGTGTCAAATCATCCCCGACAAGTGCAGCGTCGCTTTTGAACGAACCAAGCATGTCCTCACGCAGAGAGGTAAGATCAGCATCGCTTTTATAATGAAAGCGACGTTGCATTTGTTCCTCGCATTCCATCAAATTGACCGGCATGGCGTTCTTCAGACAGGCAAATTGGTAAATCGAATAATCTTCAAAAGTTCGCTCGCCGACTTGGAGCAGTTGTTCAGCCGCCCAAAACATATTCGGAAAGTCCTCCATCGACGCACACACTTTTGCCAACACTTCGAACGGTTTGGCAACTTTGGGATATTTGGCAACATAATCAAGCAGGATTTCTTGGGCTACTGTGTAATTTTTGCGTCTGACCAGTTGATAAACATGATCAAGAAACCCGTCATCTTTGCCTTTCGCAGCGTTTCTCGCCTGATATTTGACGAGACGTTCCTTGAGAGCTTGTTCGCGTTTTTTCTTTTTCTGCTGTTCTTTCTTTTGCTTTGACATCGGTGGTTTTCGTTTCGGTGAAGAGACTTTGGAGGACGAATACGGCATATTTACCACTAAATTTTATCCCAAATCATTCCTGATGTCGAGAACCGTTGACTCAAACGGCTTCGCAAGAATTTAGCCAAAAACCCGGTGGTAAAGTTACCTTGGCCTTTGGTCCCGCAACCGCCCCAAGGCCGCGACACGGGCGAAAACTGGGCGTCAGGGTGGCAAGATTTCGCCAAAAGGGAAAACCGTAGAAAATAGTGGAAAACTTGTACTCACCAATTCAATCACTTTTGCGGCTTTTGGGCAGTGGTGTCTTGTGTTGGGATTTTCAGACACCGTAAAAACCAGAGCGAAACGGCTGTCTTACGGTTTCTTCCCCTCGGACGTGATAACCGTAGGTCGCCATTTTTCGACCGTGTTTGTCAAAAGAAGAAAAAAAGCGGAAAATCATGGAAAATCGGGTAAAACTTGTGCTCACCTGAGCGATCACCCGAAAATATGCGACATTAATCCATCTTTCGATTTTTGCTATAAACCTTTGTAGCTTCAAGACTTAGAAACATCCCCGACTGGATTTGAGCCAGTGACCTACGGTTTAGGAAGCTGAAAAAGCCAACCGAGACAACACGGCCATGAAATGGCATAACGCGTTTGTTTTCAATAAGTTGCGCACAACTCACGAGTGTGTCGCCGTTTGCAAAAAACGGCAATTCGTTGCAAATCGTGGCATATTTGCGCTCACCAATCCGAACACCACGCCTTTTCTTGGGGAGATCACCACGGGGAGCACCAAAGATGGGGCTCATTTTCTCAAAGCCGCCTCAAACTCGGCCAGTGACTGACAATCCCAAGCCGTTTCTGTCAGTTGGCCAAGTACCTCAAGGTCGTGGATGGAGAGAAGCTTGTCACGGACTGTGGGAGGTACGTTGCCAAAGTTTCTTGTTAAAAAACGTAACAAGGTTTCAATCATTTTTTCTCGTCCTTCTTCCCTGCCTTTTTCATGCGCTTCTTCGATGTCGGTTGCCAGATCGTGCAGGAAACGTTGGTGTGCTTCGTCCAGGGCACGAAGTCTCTCATCGTGGTTGAACACTTGATATTGCTCATACGCCTTAATAAGTTCCGGCTGGTCTTTCAATAACGTCGTCATTTCATCCTCGCTCTCCATAACGCAAAACACTCCTTTTCGTGTCGGAAAGCATTTGTAACAAATAACTTAAAGCGTGTCAAGGACAGTTGACACAGTAGAATTGAGATTTTTTCCAGTATTGACATTAAATAACCGATTACCCAAGGAGTCAACGAAACGATCTGAAATCACGATGATATTTATATGTGAAGCACAACCGATACAAACACATTAGCGGGCAATAAAATCAGGATAAAACCCGCGTAATCACTTTATCGACGTATCAAGTGGTACGCCCGGTAGGCTGCTACCGACAACTGCGCGATTACGACCAATTGATTTCTCGCATCAAAACGTTGCACGGCGAAGGCAAGAATGTGCAGGCCATCGCCGAACAATTGAATCGTGAAGGTTTTGTGCCGCCACGTCGAAGAGGCCCTTTCACTGTCGGTGCGTTGGCACCGCTTCTGCAACGCGAAGGTTTGGTGGGCGAACGTCGCCGCGACGATCTGCTTGGTGCCGACGAATGGCGAGTCCGCGATTTGGCGGCCAGGTTGCAGATCCCTCCGTGCAGGATTTACTATTGGATTACCCGGAATTGGCTCCACGCCCGTCGCACCCTTTCCGGCCAAACCTGGATCGCCTGGGCGGACCACGACGAACTAAAACGCCTGGAAAAACTCAAAATGTTGCGTAATTCCCATACCGCCCGAAAAAATCCTAAGTTGGTGGTACCCAAAGTCCGAAAAGAATAACATCCACCGCGATCTTCGCCAACTTACCGACGACGTTTGATCCATTTTATAACGACATCGAAAAGGATGTATTGTGACACGAAATACAAACGACTTGAAGCGGGACGATTCCGGATTCCCGTAGCGATCACCGGCGAAGGCAAACAAGTTGCTTTGGTCAGCCAAGCCCAACTCGCGATGATCCTCGAAGGCATTGAGCCGGTCGTGTTGTTACGCTGGTGGCACGAAGTCAAAAAGCGAAAACGTTTCGCACTGCAAAAAACGGGTTCAAACACGTCTTGACTCGCTGCGAAGCATTTTATAATTTTAGCAACATGGACTCCGAACGGCACTTGTTATTGCGCTGGTGGCAACAATTATTGCGCCGGTGGCAACAAGGATTGTTCTCCACAAAACGTACGCAGAAACCATGCCAAAGCCGCGTGTTTTTTCACAATAATGGCCGCTTGATACAAAATAATCCGCGGTTTGATCATCGACAACGCAACATTTTGTTGTCTCATTCATGATTTTGTCACTGTCATTCATGGTTTTATCACTGTCGTTCACGATTTTATCACTGTCATTCATGATTTTATCACTGTCGTTCACGATTTGATCACGGTCGTTCACGATTTTAACACCGTCGTTCATGATTTGAGTGCCGATTTTTCCGATTTTACTACCGCTAAACGCAAAATGGACCGAATGATGCAAAAAGTCACCGTTTCCGCCGGAGATTCCGCTTGGTGCCACCAGCGCAATAATGGGTGAAACGGTTTTTGACGCTCTACAAAAAACTCTACAAAATCGAAGCGGAGATCAGAAACGAGTCGATCACGGTGCGTTATCAACGGCGGCAACGCGATTCCGTGCCGTTGTTGGATGCGTTGTTTGATCTGTGCCGCGAATGCCAAAATGATGCGACGATCTTGCCGAAAAGTCGGCTCGGCAAGGCGGTCGCGTATGCGCTGAACAATGAAACCGCTTTGCGGCGATATTGTGACGACGGTCGTTTGGAAATTGACAACAACATTTCGGAACGCACTCTCAAGGAATTCGTACTGGGTCGCAAAAACTATACTGTAAACGGGAACAAATGAACGTTTTTTTCCTACTTAATGATTTCACACAAAGGCACAGAGGCACAAAGGTTAAAGTCAACTCCGTGCCTCTGTGCCTCCGTGTGAAAAATACAATTTGTCGCCGTTTGTAGTATATTTGTTTTTCGGGAGTCCCGACGCGGCCAAGTACTCGGCGATCATCATGTCGGTGCTGTCGAGTGCGCGGCGGCACGGCTTGAACGAGTGGGAATACCTGACGGACGTGCTGTACCGACTGAGCGATTGGAACCCGAAACGCGATTCGCTACAAAATCTCCTGCCCGACCGTTGGGCGAAATCCCCAACCCCGCCGACCGAAGCCGCAACCATCATGGCTCGATAACGCCGCTCGTCACGGTGATTACGCATCTACAACACAATCGGTAAAATCGTGCCGATTCTTTATACGCACTTTGTGGAAGGGATACGCTTTTATTTTAAGATTTTGAAATCATCTGCGTCATTCTGCGTGTATTTGCGGATAAAAAAACCTCATTTTCCCCGATACTGGAAATGAGGTCAATGAGGTTGATTGTCGGGGCATTCATTGCTACTGATGTTGTTTTTTTGTGTCAATGAGGTATAACTGTTGTTTGGCCGGAGTACCGGCGGTTGTTTGGCCGGCCCTGTTTACTGTAGCCAAGCGTATCTACATAAATATTTATCCGCAGATACACGCCGATTGACGCAGATTAGGCTGTTTAGAAAAATTTCATTTAGGCAAAATAGTTAAAACAGGAGATGTGTATATCATGTATTTTTGGTTGAGTAGTTTTATTTATTTTACATGAATATCCTACATTGATTAATCATCTGCGAAAATCTGTGTGTATCTGCGGATAATAACGATGTGTAGATACTTTTGACTGTAGTGGGGCGGCGTGAGCCTTATGCTGCCCAATCCATCGCGTCGCAGAGCGACGCGGCTAACAATTCACTTCCTCGTCCCTCATCCCCGTCCCATGAACCTGCGTCACATTATCCTGTTACTCCGTCGTGAAATCCGCGATCAGTTGCGCGACCGTCGCATGTTGTTCATGATGTTCGTGTTGCCGCTGTTGCTGTATCCCGCGATGGGCGTGCTGTTTTTTCAGACCAGCCAGTTCACACGGCAAACGCCGAGCCGCGTGCTGGTGTTGACGAGCGCAGAGCGCAGAGCGCAAAGCGCAGAGTATGAAGATGAAAACTCGCAACTCGCAACTCGCAACTCGCAACTCAATGATTTGCCGCCGCTGTTTGTTCAAAACGACGACGGCACGTTGTCCGAGCATTTCGACGAATCGCTCTTCGAGTCGCAAAATTCGCAACGGTTGGTGCAATTGCAATTTGAGACCTGCGATTCGGAAGACAATGAGATTGTGGCCCAACTCGCCCGGCAAAAACTGGACGCCAAAACCTGCGACACCGTGCTGGTTATCCCGCCGGAGTTGTTTTTAGCAGCGAGTAGCGAGTTGCGAGTTGCGAGTGAAGATGAAAAACACTCTGCGCTCTGCGCTCTGCGCTCTGCGCTCTTCTACACCTCCTCGAACCAGAAATCGCCGATTGCCCATTCGCGGTTGAAGGGCGTGCTTCAACGTTGGAACGAACGGCTCGGCGAATTTTACCTGCGACAATCCGGGGTCGATCCGAGCATTGCATCGCCGTTGACCATTGCCGCGACCGACGTGTCGGCAAAAACCGAATTTCACGGGGCGTCGTTTTGGTCGAAGTTTTTGCCGTGTCTCCTGCTGATGTGGGCACTCACCGGAGCGTTTTATCCATCCATCGACTTGTGTGCCGGCGAAAAAGAACGCGGTACGCTCGAAACACTGCTCAGTTCACCCGCCGGACGCGGCGAGATCGTCATCTCGAAACTGCTGACGATCATGACCTTCAGCATGTTGACCTCGGTGTTGAACATCCTGTGCGTCGGGGTAACGGCGTATCTCATGGTCTCGCAACTGGCCGGAGTCGGGTTGCCGCCGCATTTGTCAATCCTTTGGCTCCTGCTGGCACTTGTGCCGACGGCGGCGTTGTTCAGTGCGTTGAGTATTGCGCTGGCATCTTACGCGAAAAGCTCAAAAGAGGGGCAATATTACCTCACACCACTCATGCTGGCGGTGTTGCCGCTGGTGATGATCCCCATGGCACCGGGGCAGGAACTGAACCTCGGTATGGCACTGATACCCGTGTCCGGCATCGTATTGACGCTCAGTACGCTCATCGAAGGCAATTACGTCGCGGCCATGAAGCACCTGCCGATTGTGTTGCTGGTGACGCTCGGTTGTTGTGTCGTTGCTATTCGCTGGGCGGTCGATCAATTCAATTCCGAGGCCGTTCTCTTCCGCGAAAGCGAAAAATTTCACCTGCAAAAATGGCTCAAGCGATTGCTTACCACACGAGTCCCGCGTCCGACGCCACAAGCGGCTTTGCTCTGCGCCATGGTGATTCTTGCGCTCAAGTATGTTGCTTCGCTTTTATTATCCGGCTCTCAAGGAGCCGGGCTAAACATGGACAACGCGCAAACCGGTTTTGTCGTTAATGTGTTGATGTCGCAATTTTGCGTGATCCTGTTGCCGGTTGTCGTGCTGGTGGCGATTACATCGTCATCCGTGCGCGAGACCTTGCGACTTGGTCTGCCACGATGGTGGACAATACCTCTCGCGTTTTTACTGGCACTTTGTTGGCATCCGATTTCCGTTGCGATCATGCAACTCGTGTTGTATGCCTATCCCTTTTCGGACGAATTGAAAGAGATGGTCGCGCAACTGAGCGGCAGTATGGCCGGTTTTTCGCCGTGGTTGCTGGTGTTGCTCATTGCCGTCCTGCCGGGCTTTTGCGAAGAAATCGCCTTTCGCGGCTACATTTTGACCGGCCTCGACACAAAGGGACACCGTCTGCGTGCGATTATAGTCACCTCGATCTTTTTCGGCGTCATGCACGCGATTTTGCAGCAGTCGCTTGTTGCTTTTACGTCGGGCATCGTCCTTGCGTGGCTGGCGATTCAAACACGCAGTATTTGGCCGGGCGTCATGTTTCACATCACGAACAATTCCGTCGCCGTGCTGTTACCGTTTATGGCAAAACGTTTCGCCGAACACGCTTGGTTTCGCACGCTCATCGGCGACATCGAATCACTCGATGGCCTATCCGAAGGAACACCGGGGTTGTTATACAGTCCCGGAGGGGTGATAGTCACCGGTATTCTTTTCGCGGGGATATTGGTGTTGTTGAAGAGATTCTCCTTATTGTCGTCAAATAGAAAAATCACCCCATGAAACTCCAACTTCATACAATCATATTGTTATGCGGCCCGTCATGTTGCGGTAAGACGCATTACATTACGCAACACCTGATTCCGCAATTACGGGCATTGCAAAGGGAACGGCGGCTCAACATTCAATATATTGCATCGGATGATTTGCGTTGCCAAGTACTCGGCGATCCCGAGATGGATTTGCGCAACTCCCAAAACAGTTTCCCGCTCAAGTACGCCGGCGAAGCCGCGTTTCAGTTGCTGGAAACTCAGGTTGCTCTCACAACGCGATTTCCGATCAATGCGGAGTTCGTGATTGTCGATACAACGGCACTCAACGAGGACTTTCGCAAGAAGATGGTTGCCCTTGCGGAGAGGAACCAATACCACATCGACCTGCTATTGTTCGATCTTCCGTATAAGGAATATTTTCGCTATTCCGGATCCGCCGACTACGTGGGCAATCATGTCAAGCGGTTTCATCGCGAAGTGTTGCCGAATTTGAAATCGCGGCTCTACCATCAGGTGTTGCGGATCAAAGACCGCGAGATGATGCCCGTGCTTGAGGAAATCGAAGGGCTGGAATTGTTCGAGCGGTGTCACTTTGCGGAAGAAGCCGTCATTGCAGGCGACATACACGGTTGTTATGAAGCCCTGCTGAAAATCGAGCAGGCATCGGGTGATATGCCGATCATTCCCATCGGTGACGTCATCGACAAGGGGCCGCAGGCTCTCGAAGTGTTGCGGCACCTCAAGGCCAATCCGCAAAAGTACCCGCGTCTTGTGCTCGGCAATCACGAAGCCTATACTCACCGCTACCTGAACGGGTTGATCGACGAGAGTCCGGCACACGACTATTACACGTCGCTGCACCAGTACGCCGGTAACGCGGAATTCAAGGAACTGATCGACTGGTATGTCGAGACGGCGGTGCCGTTCGTCAAAGTGCGCGATTCCGTTTACGTGACGCACGCGCCCTGTGCGAACAAATACATCGGCAAAGTCGATGCAAAGTCCGCCAAGCGACAGCGTTATCGTCCGATCACCGATGACTTGGTCGATTTGATTGCCGCCGATGCTTATGACATCCACCCGCGTCATCTGTTCGGCCATGTTGCGTTCGAGCAACCCTATCGCCGTCAAAACAAGTTCGGCATCGATACCGGCGGCGTATATGGGAATCTGTTTACATGTTTCCGTAACGGCAGAGTGTTCAGCATTCCCGCCGATGCCGCATATTCTGAAAACACTTTGCTCGAAGTCGAAGAGACGACCTTTGACCTCAATGCGTTGGATGACCACGAACAGCGACGTATTACTTGGTCCGCCCGGGACAAGGTTAATTTTGTGAGCGGCACCATCGCCCCGTGTGCGTCGGACGTTGAACGCATGAAAATTGAGCCGATTGAACAGGCGATTGACAAATTTCGCTCAATGGGCATCAATGTCGTTCACGTTCAGCAGAAATACATGGGGTCGCGTTGCGAGGCGTATCTTTCGCGGGATATTTCGCAGTGCTTTCTGACCAGTCGAAGCGGTTACCGGATTCGAAGAATGCACGCACCCGATGGTACCGACATCACTGATTTGACACCGGTTTACGAGTCTATTCTTGCGCAACCGAAAATCGCTACGTTGTTTGAGCGGTTTCCTGAAGCTGAGATGATATTACTCGACGGCGAGTTGATGCCGTGGTATGCTCTGGGCAAAGGACTCATCGAAGATTTGTACAATGTGATTGCAGAGACGGTGCAGTCGGAATATGACATGCTCAAGGAATCGGGCTTCGAGGAACAGTTATTGGCGGAGTACGAGCAAATCAGGCTGCAGGCTTCAGACTTCAGGGAAGAGAATGGAACGTTATCTCCGAAACCCGAAGCCCGAAGCCTGAAGCCCGAAGCCCCGTCCCTTAGCCAAAACAAACTGACCACCTGGCGGATTTTGAATAATCACCGGCACGTCCCGCTTGCCGACATGGAAGAATACCTTCGGATTTTTCGGGAACAGGTCGCGTTTTACGGTTCGCCGAAACCGATTGAGTATAACCCCTTCGACATTCTGAAAATCGTCAACGCGGACGGTTCGGAAAAGGTTTTTCGCGATACGCCGGTCGAAGAACGCTACAACATGGTGTCGAAAGACGCCGGGCTGCTCGTCGATTTGAGCCACCCGACCGAGGTGGAGGGATTGATTCGCCATTTCAACGATTTGCCGCCGGATTGCGAAGGCGTGGTCATCAAATGCAACGCACCGGGACGTTCGAAGGTCAATGCCCTCAAGGTGCGGAATGAAAATTACCTGACACTCATTTACGGTCATGATTATTTGGAGCCGACTAAGAACGCGGCCTTGATTCGCAAAAAGAATGTTGCGAGAAAGCTCCGCATTTCCAATCGCGAATACGAACTCGGCTGGGATTTGGTGGCGATCCCACGAAACCAGATCAACGAGGACAATGCGGAATACCAACGCATTATCGCCGGATTGATCTTCGAAGAACGCAAAGAAACCGTTCTGGACCCGAGGTTGTGATTGAAGGGATAAGACTTGCGTCGAAAAGTATTAAAAATGTGTCTTTCACTGGAAAAACGCTTGGGAATCGCAACGAAGTGAAGCAACCGGATTGTTCGCGTTGAGCGTTCGATCCGGTCACTGCGCTACGCTCCGTTCCCGGTTGCCATTATCGGTTAAAGACACATTCTCCAGCTACTTCGAAATGACGCGGACCATTTCGAGCACCTTGTTGGAGTAGCCCCATTCGTTGTCGTACCAACTGACGACTTTCGCAAAGTTGGGGTCGAGAACGATCCCGGCCTTGGCGTCATAAATTGAAGTCAACGGGCAAGTGCGGAAGTCGGTCGAAACAACGGCTTCGTCGGTGTAACCGAGAACGCCTTTCAGATCGCCTTCGGAGGCTTCTTTCATGGCGGCGTTAATGGCGTCTTGGGTCACCGGCTTGTCGAAAACGACGGTCAAATCGACAACCGACACGTTGGACGTCGGAACGCGGAAGGCCATACCGGTCAGTTTCCCCTTCAGTTCGGGCAGAACCACACCGACGGCTTTGGCCGCTCCGGTTGAGGACGGAATGATGTTTTCCAAAATCCCGCGTCCGCCGCGCCAATCTTTCGACGAAGGGCCGTCCACCGTCTTTTGCGTGGCTGTCGCGGCGTGAATGGTCGTCATGAGACCTTTGACAATCGTGAACTTGTCGTTCAACACCTTGGCAATTGGAGCAAGGCAGTTCGTTGTGCAGGAAGCGTTCGAGATGATATTCTGGCCGGCGTAGGACTTGCAATTGACGCCATAAACGAACATTGGCGTGTCGTCCTTCGACGGTGCAGACATGATGACCTTTTTGGCACCGGCCTGGAGGTGTTTGTCGGCACCTTTGTCACCGGTCGCGTTGAGGAAGATACCCGTCGATTCGACGACGACTTGTGCGGAAACATCGCCCCATTTCAGCGTGGCGGGGTCTTTTTCGGCGGTCAGGCGGATTTTCTTGCCGTTGACAGTGAGCGTGTCGCCGTCCACGCCGACATCGCCCTTGAAACGCCCGTGAACCGAGTCATATTTCAACATGTAAGCGAGATAGCCGGGTTCCAACAGGTCGTTGATGCCGACGATCTCAATATCGTTCGCAAAGTGTTCGACGGCGGCGCGAAAAACCATCCGACCAATACGACCGAAACCATTGATTCCAACTTTGATAGCCATGAGCAAATCTCCTAAAAATCATTCTTTTGAGAGTGTAAACCCTTATTGGGTCGGGTAGTCCACAAGCGACAACCCGGCAATAAAACGTGACTTAATCGATAATTTTATCCCGATTTCCGGCTTCGGCAATGGGGGTATGTGATGTGTCCTAGTGGCGGCGGTCACGGCGTGACCGTCCTGCTCTACAGCATCCTTAGCAACTTCTCGATGGCCTCCACAGCTTTGTCATAATCATAAACATGAACCATGGTGTTGATTTCCGAAAGCGAAGTGTCCATAGCCGTACTCAAGGGTAAAGGTGCGTCCAACGTCACGCACTGAAGCTCTTTCGTAATCGGTTCGGCAGTTTCATGATTGAAATCATCGCAGGCTGTTCGCAGGCGTTCCAATTTTTTACGCAGTATCCTATGCGTGATTTTTTGTTTTTTGACAATCGCGGCGACATCGGACATCAGGTTGGTCTGTAACAGCTTGGCGTGAAATTTTGACAATGCCGTGCAAAAATTGCGGTTTTCCTTGAGGCACTTGTCCGTGTCGCCGTCTGTTGCGGCTTTTTCCAAACGGAATGCCCATTCCGAAAGAAACTTGTTACCAATAGTGGCGAGAACGGATTTCACCGCATGAACCCGAACGGTGTAAGCTTTCCACAGGCCGTCTTTGATGTGTTTTTTCAGTGCATGGATGTCTTCTTCAGTGCTCTGGCAAAACTGCCGCAGGACATCACGGTACAGTTTCTTATCGCCGCCAACCCGGGACAACCCGCTGATAATGCTCAAGTCGTCTATTTTGGTGAGTTCCTGCAACACTTCATTTAAGTTGCCTTCCTCTTCAATTGGCTCAACGGTTTCGGCTGCCGGTTTCAAGGATTGGATTTTGTTCTTGGGCAACCAGCGCAACAGAGCACGGTTGAGGTCGTTGCCGATGACGGGCTTGGAGATAAAATCATTCATACCGCAGGCAATAAACATTTCCTTCGCCCCTGCAATGGCATTGGCCGATAAGGCAATGATGGGCAGTGTTTCGTAATACTCCCCCTTCCATTCCCTGATGATTTTCGTGGCTTGGATTCCGTCCATTTCCGGCATCATGTGGTCCATGAACACCAGGTCATAATTCTTGTTTTGAATCATTTCAATGGCTTGTAAACCGTTATCTGCCGTTTCTGGGGCAATGCCGTGCCGTGCCAGCAGACCGATGGCCACTGTGATATTGCCGGGGTTGTCGTCCACGACCAGGACTTTGGTATCCGATTGCGCAATGACGCGATCAAAGTTCTGAATGCGATCGATTTGTTCGGGGATGCCTTGAACCAAGGGCAACAGAAAGGTAAACACCGAGCCTTTGCAATACTCGCTTCGAAACCGTATCACTCCTTCCATCTTTTCAGCCAGATATTTCGCAATGGGAAGCCCCAGACCTGTTCCGGGAATGCCGCGGTTCTTGCGCCGGTCGAACTGCTCGAACTGGTTGAACAAGACAGCGAAATTTTCCTCCTCAATGCCGATGCCGCTGTCTTCCACGGTGAAAGCAACATACTCTTTGCCGTTTTCCACAACACCATCGACGGTGAAATTGACAAAACCTTGTTGCGTGTATTTGATCGCATTGGAAATGAGGTTGGTCACCACCTGGTTGATACGCACCTCGTCGCCATAAAGACAATGCGGCAAGTCCGGGGCAATTTGGCTCATGAACGTCAATTCTTTGGATTCCGCCAAAAACCTGTATTGCGACACCAGATTGTTACAAAGCGTTTTGAGATTGAAATGCACCGGAAGCAATTCGAATTTACCCGCCTCGATTTTATGAAAATCCAGAATGCTGTTGATGATCTCCAAAAGGAATCGGGACATGTTCGTGACGTCGTGGATATATTGTGTCTGCGTTGCGTCCAGGTTGTCTGTGCGCATGAGGTCCAGGAGACCGATGATGGTGTTCATGGGCGTGCGGATTTCGTGACTCATGGAGGCCAAAAACTGACTCTTCGCCTCCGAAGCGGCCTGTGCCTTCTCTTTCAGAACCTCCAGAGTGCGGTTCTGCTCAAGACTTTCCTGAATTCGTTTCTCGTTCACCTTGGTCTCTCGCAAATCGCGAGAGTAAGACAAACAGCGAAACGTGTTCTTCCACGGTAATTTCACGACTTTGGTTTCCGCCGGAATGGGTTCCCCCTCGGCGGATTGGAACACCCACTCAAATGTCAGGGTATTCGTCTCCAGCAGATTATGATACAGTTCCGGGATTTTCTCCGTGCTTCTTTTGCCGTCAGGCTGATACTCCGGATAAAACTTGTTAATGTCTTTGGTAAAGTCGTTTTTATGAGTCACCCCGAATATTTTTAACGCTTCCTGGTTGCAGTCGATGACATTGAGGTTTTCGTCCCGCAGGACGCAAATCAGCGGGGAACAGTCCAACATGAGTTTGATTCGCTCATTGGCTTCATCCGCCTCTTCCGTCATTTTGACAATTTCACGCAAATCCCTCGCATAACCGATCACAATATAGCCTTCTTTGTGTTTGACCCTGACAAGCGTGACCTCCGTAGGAATCAGTTCGCCATTCCGCCTTTGGTGTATCCAACGGACGACGGCATCACCTTTGTCAAACGCATCCTGAATGTTTTTTTGGGCAGAGGTCTTCGATGGGCTGCCATCCGGCTGGAATTCGGGCGAGTAGTCATAAAAAGCGTCCAGAAAGGTCTGTTTGTCAGGAACGTCAAACAGTTCAAGTGCCACCTTGTTGCATTCAACCAAGTTCAGGTTTTCGTCAAAAATCGTGCTGGTCATCGGCATCGAATCAAGCATGATCCTGATGTGTTCGTTGGCTTCATCCGCTTCCTTCTGCATTTTTTTCATTTCACGCAAGTCACGCATGTAGCTGGTCATGATGTAACCGTCTTTGTACTTGACGCGCGTAAGCGTTACCTCGGTGGGAATGAGGTTACCGACCTTATCGCAGTGCATCCATTCGATGATTGTCCGACCGTCTGTTTCAAATGCCTCCCGGATGATTTTTTTTGCGAGAACCGATGACACCTCGCCGTTTGGCTGCCGTTCAGGCGCAAATGAGTAAAAATTGTCCAAATACTTCTGCTTGTCCGGTTCGCCAAACAGACGGAGTGCTTCACGGCTACAGTCGATCACCTTGTAGTTGCGGTTGATCAGATGGCAACACAGAGGCGTTGCTTCGAACATGAGCTTCATGTGTTCTTCCGCTGCTTTGATCTCGGCTTCTCTGGCTTTGATCTCAGTCAAGTCTGCATAATAGGCAATCAATCTGTAACCGGAATGCCACGAAATGCAGGCGCAGGAAATCCCAAAGGAGATGAACGTCCCATCGGTCTTCTTCGCCTCAAGCACCACACGGGCAAAACCTTTGTCCACTGCTTCACGGAGAGTTGCCTGCCATACTTCTTCGGTTTTTCGTCCGTCTGTTTGGTATTCCAGTCGAATGACGTCCAAAATCTCTATGTACTTGCAAGGCGGCAAATTGCTGGGAATGCCGAAAATCCGAAAAATTTCCTCATTGCAGGCCACAATGTTGCCTTCCTCATCCCAGACCACCGTGGGTAACTGCGACGAGTGTAACAATTCATTGACGCGACGTTTTGCTTCCTCAAGCCGCACTTCGGTGACATCGGTGAAAATGACGAGGACTCGGTCCGTTTTGCCGTTGTGACTTGGTATCCGCCGGAAGGTCATTCGAAAGAATCGCTTGCCCATCATCGGCCAGTTCAGTTCTTCGTCTTCAACGAACATCTCCTCTGTTCCTGTCATCAGCCGGACGAAACGGTCGTGATTGCGCCGGGCAAGGGCATCATCGTGATAGTATTGATAAACATTGCGTATCGGTTTGCCGAGAAGCGAGCTGAAATCCTCAAGTCCCAGCAGTTGCAAAAAGTTGCTGCTGCCATAAACGAAATTGGCGTCTGCGTCCAAAAGTACGAAAATATTGGCTGAACAGTCAAGAAATAGCTTCAACTGCCGGTTCAACTGCAGACACTCTTCAAGGGGCTTAATGGAATCACAGGGTTCTTCGTTGATGATCTTCATTCTTCGTCCTCAATTAATTTTTGCTACTCTTTCGCTTTGTTGTCCTTAGTCGCTTACACCGTAACCGGTTTCTCTTTATCACATTGTCGCAACAGAACCCCACGAATCTTTGCACGCAAAACAGTCGCCTCAAACGGTTTGACCACATAGTCCGCAATCCCGTGTTCCACCGCCTTAAGAACCAGTTTTTCGGTGGCATGGGATGTCACGAAAATGACGGGAATATCATTATAATCAGGGTTGTTATTGATTTCGTTCATCACGTCGAAACCTGACATGATTGGCATTTCTATGTCCAGCAAAATAATATCCGGTCGGATTCTCTCAAGAGATTTCATTGCCATCTTGCCAGACTTTGCCAGCCGAACATCAAATTCGTTCCCCAGCAGTCCTTTGCACAATTCAAGATTCGCCGTAGCATCGTCCACGACCAGGATGATCGCGCGTTTGTCCATTATGTCACCATTTTTATTGATATTGGCACGGAGATGACGCAGATCATTTGGTTTTGCGCAAAATAACTACCGTGCTATTTTACTTCTTCATCAATCTGCGCATGTATCTGTGCTTCTGCATTGGAACTCATTGCGGTTCCCTTTTTTCCTTTTCTGAAAATAGCACAGCAAATCACCCATACACCAAAAACGGTAAATTATTTAGTATTAATTAGTAAAAAATAACAAAAAAACGATGCGTCCTGACGAACGCATCGTTTTTAGATTTTTGTGCGGATTGTTATGAGCAAATTAGTAGCTTGCTGCCGGCCCTGGGAAAATTGTACCGGAAACACCTGTGCCGCAGGGGTCACAACAAGGCATCATCGTTTCGACGGGACAGCAAGCGTCGCCCGTGACGCTGTACATGGACTGGGTGGGAACCAATTGCATCTGCCTGGTGGGGAAAATCGACCCACGGTCGCAAAAACCTTTGAAGCTGCTACAACCGGCAGCCATTGCAAAGGCAACAACGGCAACCACAAGGAAGGCGTAATTTTTTCTCATGGGGGAGTCTCCTGAAATTTGAAATCACTCGCGATTATGATGGCGGTAAGAAAAAAGGTCGCCGGGAACGGGTGCAATGGAATCATCCCCGGCGACGGGGAAAACGGTTTGTCACACGACGCTACACAACCGATTTTGGGGGAAACAGTCATCGTCAAAGAATGTTGTGAAACAACCTGTTTTGCAAGGCGAAACTGCGATTTGGGATGTGGTTTTCGAGTTTCGCTTGGTTGCTTTAACTTTGACATCTTAATCTACACCCCAGTTTGTGAAAAGCAAATCGGAGGCTTGCTTTTTTGACTGGGAATGTGGTTTTTAGAGAACCCACATCGCGCCACTTCTTTTTATCGGTTTATTTTAACATGAGGCGTGTTTCGCAAAAACACTATCGTATGTGATGTGCATCGTCTTTTCTCACACAGAGATAAACGACACGGGGAAATGTCGTTATTCTGTACTTTTGAGAAATCGGATTTTTCTGAGAGGCTGCAAATCTGATTGGTGCGAAAATTATTATACAGAATAAATATTCGTTTTAATAACTAAGTTGATGTGTGCAATAATCATTGCTGTTCTGATTTCGCAAGTAGCGTAAATAATACCCATTTAAAATTCTGCAAAACCTCTGATTTATGGAAATTTTTTAGCATCAGATAATTGTGCAGCCATTGCATTTATAACCAATAATATTAGAATAGATAATAGAACAAAAACATAAACTAATACTATTTAGATATTTATGTTTTTTTTGAATTTGCTAAAAATATACTTCCCAAAGGTGATATCGTGAATTATTATCAATTAATACAGTGAAATTATTTCTTAACACTGAATTTAATTTCAGTAGTTTTGACAGATGACCTTTGATTTACCTACTTTGATTGCACCGTATCGATGAAACTGTATCGCAAAGACACAAACTACGCCGTTCGTACTTTGGTTTATGTTGCCCAGCAAAACCATGACGTTCCGATTTCCTCAACCCGAGTATCAGAAGCCTTGGGAATCCCCAAAAATTTTCTTCGCCGCATCTTTTCCATGCTGATCAAGGCGGGATTTTTGAACGCGACTGAAGGAGCGCGAGGTGGAGTGAACCTTGCAAGACAACCGGCTGATACCAGCGTCTGGGACATCATGTGTGCTCTACAAGGGGAAATGAAAATTTGCAACGGTTTTCACGAAAATGAATCGTGCAGCGACGTTGCATCGTGTGTGATATGCAAAAGAATTATTGAGATTGAAAAACTTATTGTCCGTGAGTTTCAAAAAATCACAATTCAAACACTTATCGATGATATGAATTAACATAACGGAGCGGTGCCAAAGGCGCGTGAAGTTTCCGTTGATAAGGAAGCAAACGCAAAAATATTGAAAAAAACCTGTGCCTCTTATTGACAGGATCAAAACCTCTGGTAATCTTACGCCCTCTTGACGGAAGCAAACGGCTAAAATCATAGCCGCGAAACAGCGAAGTAGTCAGGCACGGAAAAATATTAAAATTTTTTCACCAAGTGCATTGACAGCATTGCCGCCTCTGTTAAAATGATTTGCTCTTGTGTGGGGCGGGTAGTTGTCTTAGGGCATAACTCGTTAGAACACCAAGAGTTACGAGATATTTGACAATCAGGTAAAGCAAGAGTGGCATCTGCACGAGAGAAATTATCTTGTGAAAGCAAGAGCAATTTCTTAAGAGCGCTAGGTAGATATATGAAGTTACTTAATCGAACCTGAAACGGTTCGAGATAGCTGAAAATATCAAGCACTTGCAGAAAAGTGGAGTGTTCGATATTTGTGATCAAGCTATTAAGGGCGCATGGGGGATGTCTTGGCATTAGAAGGCTTAGAACGGCGTTGAAGACTGCGATAAGCCCGGGGGAGCTGTCAAACAAGCACTGATCCCGGGATTCCGGAACTGACATTAACTGAATCCATAGGTTAATGTGGCTAACGCAGGGAACTGAAACATCTCAGTACCTGCTGGAAAAGAAAGAAAACTCGATTTCGTAAGTAGCGGCGAGCGAAAGCGAAATAGCCCAAACCACGGGGATTTTCCCTGTGGGGTTGTAGGACCTCTCATTGTGGAGTAAAAAATCGTTTTGGTAGTGGAATTCGTTTGGAAAGGCGAACCATAGAAGGTGAAAGTCCTGTACGCGAAATCATAACGACTCCCGAGAGGCACCTGAGTAGGTCGGGTCACGTGAAACCCAGACTGAATCGACGGGGACCATCCCGTAAGGCTAAATACTCTCTAATGACCGATAGTGAACAGTAGAGCGATCGAAAGATGAAAAGAACCCCGGTAGGGGAGTGTCCATAGAATCTGAAACCATGTGCCTACAAGCGGTCGGAGCCCTATGTTTTTTATAACAGGGTGACGGCGTGCCTTTTGCATAATGATCCGGCGAGTTACCGTCTACGGCCAGGTTAAGGTCTTACGGACCGAAGCCACAGGGAAACCAAGTCTGAATAGGGCGCATGTCGTAGGTGGTAGACGCGAAACCCAGTGATCTACCCATGAGCAGGTTGAAGCGCGGGTTATACTGCGTGGAGGACCGAACCCACTTGGGTTGAAAACCGAGGGGATGACTTGTGGGGAGGAGTGAAAGTCTAATCAAACTGGGAGATAGCTCGTTCTCTCCGAAATAGCTTTAGGGCTAGCCTTGAGCAACTACTTAACGGGGGTAGAGATACTGAATTGGTTGAAGGGGCGTCAAAACCTACTTTGCCGAACCAAACTCCGAATACCGTTAAGACTATCTCAGGAGTCAGTCCGCGGGGGATAAGCTCCGCGGTCAAAAGGGAAACAACCCAGATCATCCGCTAAGGTCCCTAAGTTTACCTCAGTCACTAAGGAAGTTTGAATACTGAGACAGCCAGGATGTTGGCTTAGAAGCAGCCATCATTTAAAAAGTGCGTAACAGCTTACTGGTCGAGTATTTGGGCGCCGATAATGAACGGGAGTAAGGTAAACACCGAAGCGGTGGGATTAATTTTAAAATTAATCGGTAGGAGAGCGTTGTCATGGAGATACAAGCGGTACCGAAAGGAGCCGTGTCGGCTATGACAAGTGATTATGCCGGAATGAGTAACGATAAGGCAGGTGAGAATCCTGCCCGCCGAAAGCCTAAGGTTTCCTCAGGGGAAGGTAATTCCGCCCAGGGTTAGCCGGTACCTTAGTCCAGGCCGAAAGGCGTAGACGATGGACAGCAGGTTAATATTCCTGCGCTACCTCTATCCTATACCAATGGAGGGACGACGATCTGAAGGTGAGGGGACGACTAGAAATGTCCCTCGCCGCAACTGAGATTTGCCGTAGTCAAATGCGCGGCATCGAATCAGGGTTGTGGACAAATATCGTTAGATGTATGAGTCATCGAATGATCGTCCAAGAAAATCTTCTAGGTGGATATGTAACCGTACTAAAACTGACACAGGTAGGCGAGATGAGAATTCTAAGGCGCTCGGGAGAACACTGGTTAAGGAACTCTGCAAAATGACCCCGTACGTTCGCAATAAGGGGTGCCAGAGTGATCTGGCCACAGTAAATTGGCAACAGCAACTGTTTATCAAAAACACAGGACCGTGCAAACACGTAAGTGGAAGTATACGGTCTGACGCCTGCCCGGTGCTGGTAGGTCAAGGAAGTGGGTTAGCAGCAATGTGAAGCTCGCGACCAAAGCCCCAGTAAACGGCGGCTCTAACCTTGAGAGTCCTAAGGTAGCGAAGTTCCTTGTCGGGTAAGTTCCGACCTGCATGAAAGGCGTAATGACTGTTGCACTGTCTCAACCAGTGACCCGGTGAAATTGTAGTCGTGGTGAAGATGCCACGTACCCGCAGTAAGACGGAAAGACCCCGTGAACCTTTACTGTAGGCTGATATTGGGCTGTGGTCTGTTTTGTGTAGGATAGGTGGGAGGCTGTGAAGTCGGCACGCTAGTGTCGGTGGAGCCAACGTTGAAATACCACCCTGAATATACTTTAGTCCTAACGTTGATTCCCTTGAATCAGGGCAACGGACAGTTTCAGTTGGGCAGTTTGACTGGGGCGGTCTCCTCCAAAAGAGTAACGGAGGAGTCCAAAGGTACCCTCAGCCTGTTTGGCAATCAGGCGTTGAGCGTAATGGTAGAAGGGTGCTTAACTGCGAGACTCATAAGTCGAGCAGATACGAAAGTAGGGCATAGTGATCTTGTGGTTCCGAATGGAAGGGCCATAACTCACCAGATAAAAGGTACTCCGGGGATAACAGGCTTATCGCTCCCGAGCGTCCATAGCGGCGGAGCGGTTTGGCACCTCGATGTCGGCTCATCACATCCTGGGGGTGGAGGAGCTCCCAAGGGTTTGGCTGTTCGCCAATTAAAGTGGTACGTGAGCTGGGTTCAGACCGTCGTGAGACAGGTCGGTCCCTATCTGCTGTGGGCGTTCGAAACTTGAGAAGATTCAACTTTAGTACGAAAGGATTTAGTTGGACATACCTCTGGTGTTCCTGTTGTCGCGCTAGCGGCACGGCAGGATAGCTATGTATGGAATGGATAAACGCTGAAAGCATATAAGCGTGAAGTCGGCTTCAAGATTAGGTTTCGTAGCTATTTTAGCGAAAGTCCCCAAAAAGACGATTTGGTTGATAGGTCGGATGTGTAAGCACAGTAATGTGTTCAGCTAACCGATACTAATGGACGAATGCTTGATCACATATATCAAACATTCCTAAAAATAATGTCACTCTTGCTTACATGATATATCCGGTGCCTGTCCGGTGAGAATTGGACAGGCGCATTTCCGGTGAATATATCCGAAAGGTCACACCTGTTCCCATCCCGAATACAGTAGTTAAGCTTTCGGAGCCGATGATAGTAAAATAATTGCGAAAGTAGGTATTGCCGGTTTTTTATTATGCGAGTCTTATGACTCGCTTTTTTTATTTTTTGCGGTCATTTGCTTGATTCCCAGCTCACCTCGATAGGAACAGTTGGAATTTCTTCACTTGCCATGACCTCTTTCCCGTCCAAATCAACATGGAACCCTTTTCCGCGATGATAACGTTCTCCTGTTCGATCATAATAAACGGCGACGATTTTACCGTGGTAGAAAAGACGGTCGAGACAGAAGTATTCGACCGATTCCGGCACCATCGGGAAAATTCGGAATGAATCATCTTCCGTCGGTTTGAAACCGATCAGTCCGTTGATGACGAGGTCGCAAAACGTCGAGTGGTTATAGTCCTTGCCGCGTTCCACGCCGCCTTTTCCGCGATCCCAAGTTCCGTTGTTCCATGTTTTCAAGCGAGTCCGGGAAATCCAATCGCCGGTGAAGGGGTTCAGATTTTCGTCGATCCACGCGATTTCCTCCATCGACTCGTTTTTGATGCGGTGGGATCGGGCGTAAATGCCAAGCGTCTCAAGGTAGGCCGATTGCAAAGAGGTGATGTCGGTATCTGGGTAGGCGGTTTTCTCTTTTTCGATGTAGTTTGCAAGGCCGGTTAAAGTGACGGATGTGGCAAACGGCCAACTGGGGCCGTTCCACTGACATTCATGGCCTTCGTAGGAAATTTTGAAACCGGGGTGGCGTTGCTCTGCGGTCGTCGGGCCGTAGGATGCGAAAAAACCTTCGGGATCGGTCAACTGGTTCCACGCAATGCCATATTCGGGTTGCGGAATCATGGCATCAAAATACCACGGCGTGAAACCGTGTAATTCCCGCACATCCGCCAATTGCAGCGGTAATTCCAAGTTGTTACTACGTTTTGCGACTTTATAAAAACCGGCATCTTCGTCCCATAAGTTTTCATTGACCAGTTTCTGGAGCGTCATGGCTTTTTCGTAAAACTTGTTTGATAAATTCGCTTCGCCTTTACGGGCGGCGATACGTGAAATCGCAAGGGCATCGCCGAACATGTAGGAATTGATCGTCGCCCGATATCCGCTGCCACCAATGGAAACTTCCATGCCGTCGCGGTCGTCGATCTGCCAAAACAGGCCGTTGGGGTCAAGCCGTTCGCGATCCCACGCCTCATAATTACGAATCAAATCGGGCAGGAGGTTTTCTGCGATGGAAAAATCGCCGGTGACCTTTGCATACTGCCAGATGGAATCGGCAATCCAAAAACTATAAGATCGCGGCGAACCTCCGCCGCGAAGCCAAAAGACCGCGTAATCGTCGAGAAATTGCGGATCGTGCAGCCAACGACCTTCACGAAAATGATGTCCGCCTGGACAGGAAATCGTATTCTCTTTGCCCGCCCAGGGCACCGGCGGCTGAAACTCGGTGATGACAAATCCAGTGTCGGTTTTCTTCAGGTGCTTGCGAAACGTCCACCAGCGAAAATAGTAAGTCTTCTCAATTTCCTTGTCCGGGTAATCGAGAAAAGGAATGTTCTTCGACAGAAAATCCCAAGCAACATCATTGGGAAACGCCTGAACGATCAGTTCATTGTCATCATTGTTGAACGTGTCAATATAATGCCGAAATTGCTCCGGATGGAGAATTTCTAATTTTTTTTTACAATTTCATCCACTTCGTGAAATCCCAAGTCTTCGCCGTCCTGCCACGCAAAGCCGATCTGCTCGGAACCGCCACGACGGCCGTTGTACCAAAGCCGCCATTTCTTTTCGTCCTGGTCAAACAGAACGAACGGCTTATAACAGGCGTCGTGGTCCCATTTTTCCGGCGTGGGAGCGATGATGGGATTGGCCGGATGACGCTGCCAATTCGTGATGCCGTCGCGCGAACGTGCAATGCCGATGCGGGCGTGGTCTTCATCTTCGAAGCCGATATAGAACATCAGATACCAATCGCCGTGTTTGAAAACCTGAGCCGCCGTGACTTTGTGCTGTTCCCAGGGCGACTTTTTGTCGGCGATAAAAACCGGATTGCTTTCATGTTTTGTCC
>Ga0082212_10002491_pt1 | contig 26785 bp, 19 predicted proteins | sample TergutNt197P3_FD_71548 | JGI IMG/M metagenome (GOLD analysis project Ga0082212, IMG submission 71548) | Neocapritermes taracua P3 segment gut microbial communities from Petit-Saut dam, French Guiana - Nt197 P3 | ecosystem: Host-associated > Arthropoda: Insects > Digestive system > Gut ...
CGATCCGATGATTAAGCAGATATTCGATATCTGGCGCAACTACCAGCCCGACGCCCTGAAGTCGAATCTTGAGAAGAATGAAGAACTCAAGGCATTGCTTCTGGAAGAGACGCCCTGGGTACGCGCGGCGCAAAGCGAATCGGAACGCAGACAGCGTATAGCAGTTTTGTTTGATCTGAACAGAATGGCTGATGAAATGGCGTCCGCATTGCGCAAGGTTGAACAGGCGCAAACGTCAAACGGCGGTTTTGCGTGGTTCAGAGGCGGCCGCGATGATCGTTATATAACGCAGCACATTGTGGCCGGCATCGGGCATCTTCAAAAGATGGACATTGCCACAAAGGCAACCGACAATATGCTGCGCAGAGCGATCAGCTATATGGATGCCCGTCTTGCCGAAGATTTTGAGACGCTCAAAACAGAAGATCATCTTGGTTATTTAGCCATACACTATCTCTATACCCGAAGCTTTTTTATACAAAGCCACCCTATTTCGCAAAACGCAAAGGAAGCTTTTGATTATTACAAATCACAGGCGGCGGCATATTGGACAAAATACAACAACTACCTTAGCGGAATGCTCGCCCTTGCGCTGAACCGTTACGGCGACAGGAACATTGCCCAGCAGATAATGAGATCGTTTAGCGAAACCGCCATTCACAGCGAAGAAATGGGCATGTACTGGACGCGCAACGTGAGCGGCTGGTTTTGGTATCAGGCGCCGATAGAAACACAGGCGCTTATGATCGAAGCCTATAATGAAATACTTAACGACAGAAAATCCGTGGAAAAACTCAAGATATGGCTTCTGAAACAAAAGCAGACGCAGGATTGGAAAACCACGAAAGCCACATCAGAGGCGATATACGCGCTCCTGTTAACCGGCGATAATTTGCTTGCGAGCGACGAATTAAGCCGGATTACAGTCGGCGGTCAAACGATAGACCCATATAAGCTGGAAGAAGGCGACCGACCGCAAGCCGGTACTGGCTATTTCAAAACGTCGTGGAAGGGCGAAGAGATAAAGCCCGAGATGGGAAAAATCACAGTAGCGAATCCGAATCCCGGCGTCGCGTGGGGCGCGGCGTATTGGCAATACTTTGAACAACTGGACAAAATCACCCCTTCGGAAACCGGCGTATCCATAAAGAAGCAGATTTTTGTAAAGAGCAATTCGCCTACCGGGCCTGTACTAAAAGAGATAACGCCCGCCGCGCCGATAAAAGTCGGCGACAAGGTTACGGTACGCGTAGAGATACGCGCCGACCGCGACATGGAGTACGTACACTTGAAAGATATGCGGGCGTCAGCGTTTGAGCCGGTAAACGTGCTGTCGGGATACAGATCGCAGGGCGGGCTGGGTTATTACGAATCAACCCGTGATGCCGCGACAAATTTCTTTATCTCATATTTGCCGAAAGGAACATACGTGTTTGAATATGAACTGTTCGCCACGCAGCAGGGCGAATTTTCCAACGGCATAACGACGCTTCAATGTATGTACGCCCCCGAGTTCACCACGCACAGCGAGGGAATCAGAATCAATGTAGCGCCGTAAATACTATGCGTGGGAGGTTCCAGACATGGGAACGCCGGCGTCCTCGCCGGTCGTGTGAATAAAGGGCGCGATAAATCGCGCCCCTACATTTGAAGCGCGCATACGCGCGCGTTTATTTATTACACGACCGGTGAGGACGCCGGCGCTCCCAGGGGTTTTGCAAGAACCTCGTGGGGAAACACCCTTGACTTATTACATGCGCGTCTTGCATAGTCTGACTAGTCAGACTATGCAAGACGCGCATGTAATTTGAATGAATGAAGGAATGTACATGAATACTCGGAATGGACCTGGAAGAAAAAACGTCGTCTGGCAGTTGCAAGAGGCAAAAGCCATGTTTAGCGAAGTCATTAAGGCGGCCGCCGTAAAACCCCAAACGGTCACAATTCGGGGCAGGGAGGCGGCTGTGATCCTGTCCATTGAGGAGTACAAAAGACTTGTCCGGCCCAGGCAGACACTTTTTGAGTTTATTCAGAATTCCCCGCTTCATGACGCTCCACTTGAACTACCCCAGAGGCTGCCGGAAAAAATGAGGGACATAGACCTGTGAAATACCTGCTGGACACCAATATAATATCAGAACTGCGTAAACCTGATTGCAACCCGAAAGTCAGGGTTTTTACGGACGGGATACCGTTGGAAGACACGTATATATGCGCAATTTCCATTGGTGAATTATGCTACGGAATGGAAAAACTCCCTCCCGGAAAAAAGAAGCAGGATTTAGCCGTCTGGCTTTATACAAAATTACCGGAATGGTTCAACGAACGCATCGTTTCCCTGGATACCGATACAATGACGGAATGGGGAAAAATCCGCGCAAAGGCGGGAAGAACAATGCCGGTTGTTGATTCCCTCATTGCTTCAGCGGCAATAACCAATCACATGACCCTTGTAACGAGAAATACAAAGGACTTTGAAGACATCGAAGGGATTATGTTGATTAATCCCTTTACCGCGTAACGACTGGGAATAATGAGGCTTTGGTGGCATATGAAAAAAATAGTTTTAATCGCGCCCATCCTGTCTGTGTTCGCGTTTCTGTTTGCGTTTGCCGTAAGCCCTGTTTTTTCGCAGGCGGATTATGCCCGGGAATGGGAAGAGGTTGACAACCTGCTGCAACAGAAATTGCCGCAATCGGCGGAAAAAATCATTGACGGCATTTATATGGAGGCGCTGGCGCAAAACAATGTCGCCCAACTGGTAAAGGCGCATTTGTATCGTACCTATACGCTGAATTCATGGGATAATGAAAGCATAGTGTGGCGAATCGACGAAACGGAAGACGCCATTACAAAAAGTTCCGCTCCGGCCAAAAACATCCTTCATTCGATTGCCGCCGAATTTTACTGGAATTACTATACTAAAAACCGCAGTCGTATTCTCAACCATACCGCTACAGAGACAGCGTCAGACGACATACACACCTGGGATCTGCGGCGATTGATTGAAAAGTGCGTGGAGCACCACTCCGCGTCGCTCATGGAACCTGAGACACTGCAAAAAACCACGCTTGAACCTTTAAGCGCCATGCTTCAAAAAGCGGACGGTTCGGAAAAATACCGTCCCACGCTCTACGATTTTCTGGTGTTTCGCGCCGTCGAGTTTTATGACCAGAACGATGCGGGTCTTACACAGCCGGCGGAACGGTTTACGGTCAACGATCCCCGATATTTCGCGTCGGCAAACGATTTTTCCGCGCTATCAATAACCGCGTCCGATACGCTGTCATTCAAATTCAGGGCGTTGACATTACTGCAACAAATTATTGCCTTCCACCTTCACGATACGGAACCCACAGTTTTAATCGACGCCGATCTGCTGCGCCTCGATTTTGTGCTTAAGCAATCTACGCTGTCCCGATCACAAGAGGAACAGTTGTATCTGGACACACTGCAGGCTCTGGATACTCTTTACGCGAACCATCCCTCCTCCACGGAGATACTTTTTCGCATGGCAAGGGTATACAAACAGCAGGGCGACGCCTTTGATCCTTTTACCAATCCCTCCGTAAGATGGAAAAAGCAGGATGCCATGGAGAGTATCGAAAAGGCGATCGCGCGTTTTCCCGAAAGTTTTGGCGCGCAGAATTGCATCGTGCTGCGCGACGAAATCAAACAGCCGACGATAACAGTCCAGCTAAACGCCGACGATGCGACTCTGCCCGGAAAGCCGTTTTTAATGAGCGTAATTTATCAAAACATCCCCATTCTTCATTACAGAATTGTACCCGTTGATTTTAAACAAGCTCTGGAACACCGCGAAAACAAACGCGACATGATTGACTTTTACGACAAAATCAACCCCGTACACAGCGGTCAATGGAATATGCCCGGTCATGAAGATTATCAGATGCACACCGCAGAGATGGCTATGCCCGGTCTGAATGAAGGCTATTACGTTATCCTGGCATCGGCAGACCCCAATTTTCCCCGCGACTCTTTTTTAGTTGAAAGGCCGATCTGGGTAACCAACATCAGCTATGTTCAACAAAGTATCATGGGCGTCACTTCCGCTTTATTGGTTCTGCACCGCGAAACGGGAAAACCTTTAAGCGGCGTATCGGTTCAGGAATATTCCAGCGCATACAATTCCGATAAAAAGTTAAGCGAATCCAGATTCGGCAATATTCATATTTCAGACGCCAATGGGTTAATTCATTTGCGCGATATTGGCGGCTTACATCTCATGAGCCTCCACTTTACAAACGGGGAAGACCAATATGCCAGCAGCGAAGATTTCACTTTCTACTCCACTAATTCCTGGGAAAGCGCCTCTAAGATCACCACTGCCACGACGCTCTTTTGCGACCGCGCCATTTACCGCCCGGGACAAACCGTATACTTCAAAGGGATTGTTTTGCAATGGAAAGGTCAGGAGGCGGACATAGCAGCCGGTTCAATGCAAACCGTATCGCTTCACAATTTCTATAGCAATTTTACCAGCGAAAAGGTCTCGGATATAACTGTTACCACAAATGAGTTCGGCTCGTTTTCCGGGAGTTTTGTTATTCCTTCCGTTGGCTTGGAGGGACGCATGTATCTCAAAGTTGAACCGGCAAACGGTCGTTTCTATTTCAGAGTGAGAGAGTACAAGCAGCCAAAGTTAGAGGCTGATTTCGAGGTTGAGTTCGAACCCGTAAAAGACGCATACCGGCTGGGCGAAGAGATAACGGTAACGGGCAAAGCCATGTCCTACGCCGGCAACGCGGTCAACGAAGCAAAAGTGAGTTATCGCGTGACGCGGGAAGCGCGCTATCCCCTCTGGCGCTGGTGGTGGGGACAGATTCCCCGTTCATACGCACAGGAGATAAAAAACGGCGAAACGGCGACAAGAGAAGACGGAACGTTCGATATTTCATTTACCGCTATCCCTGATACCAATATAGAAAAAAAGAATGCCCCTGTATTTCATTACACCGTATCCGCGACGGTCAGCGATATAAACGGCGAAACGCGTAGAGTAAGGACGACAATCCCCGTTGGTTACCAATCCCTAATGATCTCCGCCAATATTCCAGAAAAAATGAACTCGGACGACAGTGGGGATATCAATATAACGGCAGCCAACCTCAATGGGCATGCACAGGCGGTTCGTGGAATTCTGACCATATCAAAACTGCGCGATCCTGGCCGCGTTATACAGGAACGCCTCTGGCGGCGTCCCGATCAGTTCTCCATGACGCGGGAAGAATTTACCCGATTGTTCCCAAATAACGTATACGATGTTGAAGTTCAGGTTGGCGATTGGGAAAAAGATGAAGAGGTCTGCCGAGTCTCATTTGATACCGGAACTTCCGCAACTTATCCGCTTCCGAATATCCAGAAATGGAGTTCCGGAACATATATAGCCGAACTAAAAACAAAGGATGTTTTTGGAGAAGACGTAGAGAACAGCAACATTTTCACACTTTTTTCCGTTGCTCAAGGCAGTATACCCGCTAACGAACCAATTTGGTTCCACGTACTGAATCCAATTGCCCAACCGGGTGATACGGTCAAAATATTGCTCGGAAGCGCTTATCCCAATGTGGAGGCTTACTATGAAATCGTGGGAAAAGACCGGAAGCCGAGGCGCGAATCCATTTCGCTGAACAACGAACAAAAAATGATCGAAATCCCGGTTACGGAAAACGACCGTGGAAATTTTGCCGTGCAATTCTTCTTTGTCAAAAACAACCGACCATACAGCGTCGGTCAGGTCATTCAGGTTCCTTACGATAATAATGGATTAAATATGGAGTTTGCCACGTTCCGCAATAAACTGCTGCCAGGCGAGGAAGAGGAATGGCGCGTTACAATTAAAGACAAAGCCGGCGACGCCGTGGCTGCGGAATTATTAGCATCGATGTACGACGCCTCACTGGACACCTTTGCCTCTCACGCGTGGGATTTTCCCCCCACCTGGAAAAACACCGCATTTTCATTCTCCTGGAGAACCGACCCAGCCTTCCGCAACCGGCAAAGCGCTGCATTGGTGGCACAGATCTATTCACGCTTTACTTATTTCACACGCTCTTACGACGGGCTTTTAAATTCCCCCAGTTTCTTTAGTTTGGCTTCCTCTTACCCTCCCTTTCCCGGCGTCAGTAAGCCACACGGGATTACTCGTATTGGCGTATTAGCGGATGATATGCCCCTTGCGCAGACAGTAAAATACATGGCGGCGTACACAGAACTTTCTGAAAACCGGGTGGCGGAGATTGAAAAACAGCCGGCCGTCTCAGTACAAGTCCGCGAAAATTTCAACGAAACCGCCTTTTTCTATCCGCAACTGCGCACCAACGAAAAAGGCGAAACCGTTATCAGTTTCACCGTGCCTGAAGCCATTACCCGCTGGAAAATGCAGGGTCTCGCGTGGACGAAAGACCTGAAAGTCGGCATGGTAACAAAAGAAATCGTCACTCAAAAAGATTTGACGATCTTTGCCGATCCGCCGCGCTTTTTCCGCGAAAACGATACCCTGTTATTCAGCGCAAAACTGTCGAACATTTCAGACAGCGCGTTGGATATAAAATCAGAACTACAATTCTTCGACGCACTTACCATGAAGCCGGTTTCTGAAAGATTGTTATTGGAACCCGGAACAAAAAACACCCGGCTTGAACCGAACGGCAATCAGGTTATCTCATGGGAAATACATATTCCCGATGGATTGCAGACAGTTGCTTATCGCGTTACGGCTATAAGCGGCAGCTTCAGCGACGGCGAAGAAAGCATAATACCTGTTCTTACCAACCGTATGATGGTAACGGTTCGACACAAATAGGCAGATAAAATTTTCAGTTTCTTGATCTGCATCAATTCCATTTTGCCTTAAGAACGGTAAGATGCATTTTGTTTCGGTAAAAAGATCAATAAAATTAAGCGAGGTGAGAAATGAAGAATTTGTTGATTATGTCTGCCGTTCTTTTGGTTTTTGCGTCATGCGGTGGAGATACGCACAGAATGGACTCCGATGACTCGCACAGCCAAATGCACGCGGCGGAAGGGCAATCAAACACAAACAGGATCAATATGAATGAAAAAATTATCAAGAACATCGATCACGGCACAGTGGTGTCGTTTGCAGACCAGGTTGGATATCTGCCCGGCCAGGTCGTCAGCAAAACGATGGCGCAAAACAGCCATCACAGCCTGACGTTGTTTTCCTTTGATAAAGGCGAAGAAATCAGCACACACGACACACCAGGCGATGCGATGGTTATAGTGCTGGACGGTACTGGAAAGATAACGCTTAATGGCATCGAGCATATACTCAACGCCGGCGAAGCCATCGTTATGCCGGCAAATGCTCCGCACGCGGTATTTGCCGTAGAACGGTTCAAGATGTTGCTTACGGTGCTATATGACTAATTATTAGGTGTAAGTCAACACAGGATCGAAAGCGAGGCGGTCGATATTACATTATTGGAACGAATAATGTAATATCGACCGCCTCGCTTTCGTTTTCATGCTATGATCCATAGCATTATGGAAAGATTGATAGAAAAAAAATTGATCGGGTGGAAGGATAATCCATCAAAAATGCCGCTTGTTTTGCTCGGCGCAAGGCAGATCGGGAAAACGCATACCGTTTTCAATTTCGGCAAGACGCATTATAAAGATGTCGCCGTTTTTAATTTTGAAAACAACAACCCGCTTAAAGCAATTTTTGAGCAGGACGCGGACCCCGCAAGGATTGTTTCCGAACTTGAGCGCCACTCGCTCCGGCGCGTCACGCCCGACGTTTTGATTTTCTTTGATGAAATTCAGGCATGCCCAAAAGCGCTGACCTCGCTTAAGTATTTCACCGAAAACGCTCCTCAATACAACATTATCGCGGCGGGAAGTTTATTGGGCGTCGCCGTAAACAGGGAAGGATTTTCTTTCCCCGTGGGCAAGGTTGACAGGCTTGCGATGTATCCGATGAATTTTGAAGAGTTTTTGCTGGGGCGCGGGGAAGAGAAACTCGCGGACGCCATTAAAAACGCTTTCAATGACAATATGCCTCTGCCGCAAAATATTCACAAAACGGCTATGGATTTATACGGCATCTATCTTGTCGTCGGCGGCATGCCTAAAGCCGTTTTGGAATATATGGAAAAAGGGGATTTTGATTTTGTACGCATTATTCAACGGCAAATCCTTGCCGACTATGACGCGGATATGATCAAATACTCCGCCGTTTCCGAAAGCGTCAAGATACGCGCCGTGTACGCGAGCATTCCCGCGCAGCTTGCCAAAGAAAACCGCAAATTTCAGTACAGTTTAATCGGCAGCAATGCCCGCGCGGCCGCGTATGAAATCGGTTTGCGGTGGCTCTCGGACGCGGGGCTGATTTATATATGCGGCAAGGTAAACGAGGGTAAAATCCCGCTTAAAAACTATGCGGATTTATTGTCGTATAAAGTTTATCTGAACGACACGGGTTTGTTGAATTGTCATTCCGATTTGCCGCCCGCGCTTGTTTTGTCAGGAAAGTTCGGCGGCGAAGCAAAAGGCGCGATTACGGAAAACTACATCATGCAGCAGCTTATCTTTAACGAATTGATACCTTACTATTGGGAATCGCGCGGCAGGGCGGAAATCGATTTCGTATTGCAGTCGGACACTGCCGTATTGCCGATAGAAACAAAATCCGCGGACAACACCAAGGCGAAAAGCCTGGCTGTTTTTGTAAACAAATACGGAATCGACAAATCAATCCGAATATCGTCTAAAAATTTCGGTTTTGAAAACAATATAAAGTCTGTTCCGCTGTACGCCGCGTTTTGCATAAATTAAAATATGAAGCGTGACTGAAAGGCACGCGTTCAAACGCCCTGAAAAGGCGTAGCATATCAGCCCAGGGTAAGGCGCAACGCGCCGCAGCCCTGGGTACGGGATACAAATATAACGCCGCCCTGTAAGGGCAAGGGAATATGGCTTTTCAAGACAAACTGATTTTGTTGTTGAAAAGTATAGAATTGAATTTGTTGAACGATATTTGACGACATATGAAAAAAATAGTTTTTAATACGCTTATTCTGTCTGTGATCGCGGTTCTGTCCGCATTTCTGTTTATGTTTGCGACAAGCCCTGCGATTTTTCAAAAAGATGATATCCGCGGGAATAAAGAGGTTGACAGCCTGTTGCAACAGCGTCTTCCGCAATTACCCTGGGAAACCTGGGATGATGTTGACAGCCTGCTTGGACAGCGGCAGTCGCAATCAGCCGAGGAGGTCATTGACGACATTCATCGTAAGGCGTTGGCGCGGAACGACGCGGCGCAACTGGCAAAGGTGCATTTGTATCGCGCTTATTCGGTGGTTTTACGGGAAGAGGTCGGCCTCGCGCGGCGAATCGCCGAGATTGAAGAGGATATTTTAAAAACTCAGGTGCCGGCCCGAAACATCCTCCATTCGATTGCCGCGGAGTTTTACTGGAATTACTATGCGCAAAACCGCTGGCGCATTCTTAACCGTACCGCAATGGAAACAATACCAGACGATATACTCACCTGGGACTTGCGGCGATTGGTCGAAAAATGCGTGGAGCATCACACCGCAGCTCTAATGGAACCGGAGACGCTGCAAAAAACAGACATTGAATATTTTTGGGACATTCTCTTAAAAGCGGACGGTTTTAAAACGTACCGCCCCACGCTTTTCGATTTTCTGGCGTTTCGCGCCATCGAATTTTACGACCAGAACGAAGCAAACCTGATACAGCCGGCGGAACAGTTTTTAGTCAACGATCCCCGGTATTTTGCCCCGGCAAAGGATTTTTCCGCTCTTTCAATAACCACATCCGACCCATTTTCGTTCAAATTCAGGGCGTTGACATTATTTCAGCAGATTGTCGCCTTCCATCTCAATGATCCGGATCCCGCGGCTTTAATGGACGCCGACTTGCAGCGTCTCGATTTTGCGCGCAAGCACTCGACGCTGCCCGAAAAGGATCAGTTGTATATAAACACCCTGGAGGCTTCAGATAAACTTTACGCGCGCCATCCCGCCTCCACGGAGATACTTTTCAGCATAGCAAAGGCATACAAACAGCAGGGCGATGCCTTCGATCCTTTTACCAATCCCTCCGCGAGATGGAAATATCGGGCGGCAATGGAGAGTATAGAAAAGGCGGTCGCGCGTTTTCCCGAAAGTTTTGGCGCGCAGAATTGCCTCGCGTTTAGAGATGAAATCCGGGCGCCGATGGCGCAACTGACGACCGATGAAGTGGCATTGCCAAATAAACCGTTTTTAGTAAGCGTACAGTATAAAAATATCCCTATTCTCTACTACAAAATTATCTCCGTTGATTTTAAACAGTATTGGGAATACCGCGCGACAACCAACTACGGCGGCAATATTCTTAATTTTTACGAAAAAAACAATCCCGTACACAGCGGCAAATGGACGCTGCCCGCCCACGAGGATCATCAGCCGCATACCATGGAAATGGCTCTGCCCGGACTTAAAGAAGGACGTTACGTTATCCTGACATCTACACATGATAATTTTTCATGGAATGATCCTTTTTCATTTGTGAACGCAAACGCGATATGGGCAAGCAACATCAGCTACGTCAGGCAAAATATCCGGGGCTACGCATCCACGGTGCTGGTTTTGCATCGCGAAACGGGAAAGCCTTTAAGCGGCGTATCGGCGGAAGAATTTGTTAGCGGAAAAACCGGGTATAATTGGCAAGGTAAAACTAATATTTACCGTTCAGACGATCAGGGATTGATTTACCTGCCGGAGGGCGGCGACCCACGCCGCAGATATCTATACTTTACAAATGGAGCAGATCAATATGCCGACGGCGAATTCGTTCTCGGTTCCAGTGATTCCATGGAAAGTTCCTATACCGCCACGACGCTCTTCAGCGACCGCGCCATTTACCGCCCGGGGCAAACCATATATTTCAAAGGGATTGTTTTGCAACGGAATGGCCAACAGGCAGACATAGTTGCGAATTCAAAACAAACCGTATCGCTTTACAATGTCAATGGAGAAAAGGTTTCTGATATATCGGTTACCACAAATGAATTCGGCTCATTCTCAGGCAGCTTTGTAATTCCGGCAAACGGCTTAACGGGACAGATGAGTCTCAGGGTTACCCCGGCAAACAGTCGTCACTCTTTCAGAGTTGAAGAATATAAACGGCCGAAATTCGAGGTTAAGTTTGAACCCGTAAAAGACGTCTACCGTTTGGGTGAAAATATGACGGTAACGGGCAAAGCCGAGACCTACGCAGGCAGCGCGGTCAGTGAAGCCAAAGTAAGTTATCGCGTGACGCGGGAAGCCCGCTATCCCCTCTGGCGCTGGTGGTGGGGGCCTGTCCCGGTCTCGCCGCCACAGGAGATTAAAAACGACGAAACGATTACAAGGGAAGACGGGGCGTTTGATATCTCATTTACAGCTATCCCCGACCTGAAGATAGCCAAAAAGAACGCGCCTGTATTTCATTACACCGTAACCGCGTCGGTCAGCGACATAAACGGCGAAACGCATGAAACAAAAACGACAATTCCCGTTGGCTACCAGGCGCTGATGATATCCGCCGATATTCCCGAAAAAATGAACTCGGATGAAAAGAAAGATGTCACTATCACGGCGGCCAACCTCAACGGGCAGCCGCAAGCGGCTCGCGGAACCCTGACAATATCAAAACTGCGCGACCCCGGACGTGTGATACAGAATCGCCGCTGGCGACGGCCAGATCAATTTTCAATGACACGGGAAGAATTTACCCGATTATTCCCATATGGTGCATACGACGGCGAGGATCAGGTTGGCGATTGGGAAAAGGATAAGGAGGTTTACCGGGTATCATTCGACACCGGAACATCCGCGACTTATCAGCTTCCGGATATTAAAAACTGGAGTTCCGGAATATATATAGCGGAACTCAAAACGCGGGACGCCTTTGGAGAAGAGGTGGAGAACAGCAATATTTTTACGCTCTTCTCCGCCGCCCAACGCGATATGCCCGCCCATGAACCAATATGGTTTAATGTGCTGAATCCGATTGTCCAGCCGGGCGAGACGGTCAAAATGCTTATAGGAAGCGCGTATCCCAATGTAGATGCTTTTTATGAAATTACAGGGAAAAGCCGGACGCCGCAACGCAGGACTGTTTCACTGAACAACGAACAAAAACTGATCGAAATTCCTGTCACGGAAAACGACCGCGGAAACTTTGCCGTTGAAGTATTCCTTGTCAGTAACAACCGCCCATACAGCGTAGCCCAGATTATTCAGGTTCCTTACGACAATAAGAAATTAAATATTGAATTTGCCACGTTCCGCGATAAGTTGCTGCCTGGCGAGGAAGATGAGTGGCGCATTACCATCAAAGACAAAGCCGGCGACGTCACGGCGGCGGAACTGTTGGTATCCATGTACGATGCTTCATTGGACTCCATTATCCCGCACGCGTGGAGCTTTTTTCCCTGGCGAAACAACTCCTTTTCATTGTCATGGATAACCGATCCTGCCTTCCCTTACTGGAAAAGCCAAACCTTAATTCGGCGGAACTACTCTAATTACAAGGCGCCATCTGCGCGCTCTTACGACAAGTTTATTAAATCCCCTGGATTCCTGACTAACTACAATGACATGGGACCACGCTACATGGGAGCTCAGCTAATAGCACTCGATCCGAAGGAAAAGGAAATCCCCATACCGGATACAATGAATCAGGGCGATATTGCAGCGAATACAGGACTTTCCGAAAAGAATAACGAGCAGGCATTCGCCGCGGTACAAATCCGCGGCAATTTCAACGAAACCGCCTTTTTCTATCCGCAACTGCGCACAAACGAAAAAGGCGAAACCGTTATCAGCTTCACCGTGCCCGAAGCGCTTACCCGCTGGAAAATGCAGGGCCTCGCGTGGACGAAAGACCTGAAAGTCGGCATGGTAACGAAAGAACTTGTTACTCAAAAAGATTTGATGATCTTTACAAATCCGCCGCGCTTTTTCCGCGAAAACGATACCCTGTTTTTCAGCGCGAAATTGTCGAATATTTCAGACGGCGCGCTGGATATAAAATCAGAACTACAGTTATTCGACGCCCTTACAATGCGGCCGGTCTCTGAAAGATTGTTATTGGAACCCGGAACAAAAAACACGCGGCTTGAGCCGAACGGCAATCAGGCTGTCTCATGGCAAATACATATTCCCGATGGATTGCAGGCCGTTACTTATCGCATTACAGCCATAAGCGATAGCTTCAGCGACGGGGAAGAAAGCATAATACCGGTTCTTACCAACCGTATGATGGTAACCGAAAGCCTTCCTCTGCCTGTTCGCGGCAATCAGACAAAATCGTTTGAATTTACCAAATTGCTTAATAACCAAAGCGATACGTTGAAAAATCATTCGTATACTCTGGAATTTACCAGCAACCCTGCATGGAACGCGGTTCAGGCATTGCCCTATATAATGGAGTATCCATATGAATGCGCCGAACAGGCATTCAGCCGCTACTACGCCAACTCCATTGCCACGCATATCGCAAACAGCGATCCGAGAATTAAGCAGATATTCGATATCTGGCGCAATTATCAACCCGACGCTTTGCGTTCGAATCCTGAAAAGAATGAAGAACTCAAGGCATTGCTTCTGGAAGAGACGCCCTGGGTACGCGCGGCGCAAAATGAATCGGAACGCAAACAGCGTATAGCCGTCCTTTTTGATCTGAACAGAATGACCAACGAAATGGCGTCCGCATTGCGCAAGGTTGAACAGGCGCAAACATCAAACGGTGGTTTTGCGTGGTTCAGAGGCGGCCGCGACGATCGTTATATTACCCAGCACATTGTGGCCGGCATCGGGCATCTTCAAAAGATGGGTATCGCCACAAAGGCAACCGACAATATGCTGCGCAGAGCGATCAACTATATGGATGCCCGTCTTGCCGAAGATTTTGAGACGCTCAAAAAAGCCGCGGAAAAACGCAAGACGGATTATAAAACAGAAGATCATCTTGGTTATTTAGCCATACACTATCTCTACGCTCGAAGCTTTTTTGTACAAAATTACCCCGTTTCGCAAAACGCAAAGGAAGCTTTTGATTATTACAAATCGCAGGCGGCGGCATATTGGACAAAATATAACAACTACCTCAACGGAATGCTCGCCCTTGCGCTGCACCGTTACGGTGATGAAAAAGCCGCCCAACAGATAATGAGATCGTTTAGTGAAACCGCTATTCACAGCGAAGAAATGGGCATGTACTGGACGCGCAACGTGAGTGGCTGGTTCTGGTATCAGGCGCCGATAGAAACACAGGCTCTAATGATCGAAGCCTATAATGAAATACTTAACGACAGAAAATCCGTGGAAGAACTAAAGATATGGCTTCTGAAACAGAAACAGACGCAGGATTGGAAAACCACGAAAGCCACATCGGAAGCGATATACGCGCTTTTATTAACCGGCGATAATTTGATTGCGAGCGACGAGTTAAGCCGGATTACAGTTGGCGGTCAAACGATCGACCCATATAAACTGGAAGAAGGCAACCGCCCGCAAGCCGGTACTGGCTATTTCAAAACGTCCTGGAAAGGTGAAGAGATAAAGCCCGAGATGGGAAAAATCACGGTGGCGAACCCCAATCCCAACGTCGCCTGGGGCGCGGCGTATTGGCAATACTTTGAACAACTGGACAAAATCACCCCTTCGGAAACCGGCGTATCTATAAAGAAGCAGCTTTTTGTAAAGAGCAATTCGCCAACCGGGCCTGTACTAAAAGAGATAACGCCCGACGCGCCGATAGAAGTCGGCGACAAGGTTACGGTACGCGTAGAGATCCGCGCCGACCGCGACATGGAGTACGTACACTTGAAAGATATGCGGGCGTCCGCTTTTGAGCCGGTAAATGTGCTCTCGGGATACAGATCGCGGGACGGACTGGGTTATTACGAATCGACCCGTGACGCCGCGACGAATTTCTTTATCTCATATCTGCCGAAAGGAACATATGTGTTTGAATATGAACTTTTCGCCACGCAGCAGGGCGAATTTTCCAACGGCATAACGACGCTTCAATGTATGTACGCGCCCGAATTCACCACGCACAGCGAGGGAATCAGAGTAAAAGTATTGCCGTAAGAGAAAATTTTCAGAAACAGAAGACGAATTATATCTGTCTTTGCCATGGGGCCCGCGGGCGTCCTTGACATGGGATCGCGGGCGCTGACATGGGATCGCGGGCGTCCACGCCGGCGTGACATGGGGTAGCGGACGTCCCGTCCGCGCTTTAATAAATAATCGCGGGCAAAGCCCGCTTCAATTGTATGGGCGCGATAAATCGCCCCCGTTTTATTTATTAAGACGCATGCGGGACGCATGCTATCCCATTGTCACGCCGGCGTGGACGCCCGCGGTCCCATGGCAACGACAGAGCAAAATGTACAAACTCCAGGGGCGCGATAAATCGCGCCCCTACACGGTTTTCCAGAGTAATTTATCCGGGTTATAACGCAAACAGCAAAAACGCTATTGCCGCCACGGCAAAAACGAACCCCGATATGATTCGCCGCAGGTGTTTTTGAAAACTGACTTCCCTGAAAATAAAAATGCCGATAAGTATCGTCCAGACGGCATTCAACTGGGTTATGCTCCAGGCGACGCCGCCGGCAATCATGGTATACGAAAACATGCTCAGGATCGTGGCGACGAGAAACATCGCGCCCGACATGGCCGGCAGCAGGCATTCGCGTGAAACGCGCAATATTTCCCTGGGTTTTCCCGTTTGTACGATAAAGATGATTGCGGCCGAAACGACGACGGACGACGAGTGATATAGCAACTGGCTGTAGATGAACCCCTGGTTTGTGACTATTTTGTTGATAAACGCGGTGAAGCCGAAACAGGCGGCGGCAAGAAGCGCGAATAATATGCCGGGCCGTGACGAATCCCCTTGAAAAATCCGGCCCGGCCCGGATTTTTCAAGGGGATTCGAAATTGTGAACAGCACGGCGGAAATAAACATTGCCGTCATGCCGAGAAGAAGCCAGGCGATCTTTGCTCCGACAACTTCGTCCAGAAACGCCAGCATTAAGAGCGTACCCACAGGCCCCTGAAAATTTTTCCACTGGTTGAATCGCGCAAGCCCGATTTTATCAATGGCGATATTAAAGGAGGCAGTGCCGCATGTCCACGCAATGCCGCGCAATGCCGTCAGCAAATGCCACCGGCTTAGCAGATTTTCATGTTCCCGAAGCCCAAAGCCCCATACGACGGAACAAACCGCGATGCTGCCGGCAAAATACGCGACTCCGACCCACATTGCGTAAAGAGCCGCGTTTTGTTTTGAAAACTTCCGGGGCACGGCGTAAACGGCGAATAAAACGCTTACTATTAAGGAAAAAACAACGCCGGTAATCATAGGCTATTTACGGGTGAATCGCGCCTGGAAGCTCGGGCATCCCGCCCGCATTTTTTAATAAAAATAGTTCATTCAAAATGTCTGTACACTCGGCGCATTGCCTCATTAATGGTAAGTATTTATTGCCATTCAGGAAGTCCGTTATTAATAGCGTACCATGTTTTTCCGCCGTCGGTACTCTTAAACATTCCACCACTGGTTCCGATATAAACCGTTTTGGGATTCTTCGGATCCACCGCAACAACCTTAACGCCACCGTGTCCACCCACTGGAACAAGGTGGGGAGCTTGCCAACTCAATCCCTGATCTGTACTTCCGTATACTCCCTCTCGCGTTCCCACATAAATAATACTTGAATCACTTGCGATGGCGATAAATTTCATGTACCAATAACTGCTTCCTATCTCTGGGGACGTGAGACGTTGCCAGACCTCACCTCCATCCATGCTTTTATATAAATAACTAAATGGGCTAGACCTAATAACCGCATAAACAATTTCCGGATTCTTCGGATCAATCGCCAAATCTTTAATACTATCTCCTTCAGTTTCCAGTCTTACTGCCGTCCAGCTTTCTCCCGCATCTATACTTTTATAAATCCCTCGATCCGTTCCCGCATATATTAACGACGTGTTTTGTTGAGCAATCACCAGAAAATCCACATTAAGATTGCGATTAAGTCCTTTACTCATTAAATCCCAACTTAATCCTCCGTCAACACTTTTGCATACTCCACCTTTTACTCCTACATATAAAATTGATGAGTTTTGCGGATCAATTGCAATGCTTCTTTTAATTTGTCCGCATTTCTGAAAATTCGAATCATCTTTATAAAATTCAGACGTTTTTATCCAGACGCCATTATTGGCAAAATCCCAACTTTCGCCACCATCGTTACTTTTAATAAAAATACCATTCAGTTTTCTGGTGGCACCTACAGAATATATAATTGGAGGATTATTGGAATCAAGAGCCAGCGGTCTGGGGTAATCTTCGAGAGCATCACTTTGAAAAATCCATTCTTCGCCTCCATTTATACTTTTATATAAACCTCTCGGCATTGTTATATAAACCACTTGCGGATCATGAATGTCTATTGCTATTGAAAATACTTCACGCATATTTACTTCAGAAGCATGCGCGGTATGTATCATAAAAGTTATTAATAAAAGCAACAAAATTGTTGTACTTACAGACAACTTTTGCCTGATATAAACCATAAATCCCGAATTTATACAGAATCTTTTCACGTTACACCTCTTTAACCCGGGTTCCGAAGTTAAAATACGATTTGTAAGGAGCCGCGTTTTGTTTTGAAAACTTCCGGGGCACGGCGTAAACGGCGAATAAAACACTTACTATTAAGGAAAAAACAACGCCGGTAATCATAGGCTGTTTACAAATCGTATTTTAACTTAGGAATCCAGGTTTAATTTTTCTTCTCTTCTGCTTCCGGTTCGGCTATTTCTTCGTCATCCCATGACGGTAAATTTATTCCGTCAGCATTTGCCATAGCCTCTATCGTTTTGTAAATTTCTTGTCGTGATTTTGCGCTTTTGCAAATTTTCGCCATAGCGATAAGCAAAATTTTTGTTTCAAGCATGTTGCCCTCTCCTCTTGTTACGGTTGCAATCGCCATATCCCCCCCCCCCCCCTTTGTTAATCATCTTCCATGGCATCTCTTGTGTCAGGCGCAGGCGAGTATCGCTCGTTTGACCATCGTTCTGGCAATCTGGATTTTCCACTTGTTCATGTCGCCGGGAAGAACCATGGCGGTTTCGACGGCCGCGCCTCCTGCCGCGTCGGCGTCGGCTTCCGTAATTGCTTTACCCTGGATTGCTTCCTCGGCTTTTGCCGCGCGCCACGGTTTGTTGTAAACCGCGTTCAGGCAGATACGGGCTTTGCCCGCGCCGATTGCGGCCGCGCAATTTACGACGGGAAAGTCGATCGACTTTCGTATCGCAAATTTTATGAAAGCGCTCTTTACCCCATTGGCGGGCGCCGGTATCTCGATTTCCGTTACTATTTCATCCGCTTCCAGTACGGTAGATCCGGGAATCGACATATCCCAGAAATTTTCGGCGGGGATCAAACGCCTGTTTGTCCTGATTTTGGCGTCAAGTGCCGCAAGGGCGGGCGCCGTGTCGCTCGGGTTGACCGCAAAACAGGCGTTCACCGCGCCGAAAATTGAATGATACCGGTTGTCCCCCATCACGGCATAACACTGCCCTCCGCCTTTTCGGACGCAGTAGAACCTGTTATCGGGGCTGCGGAAATACCAGCAACGGTTCTGCTGGCAGATATTGCCGGCTATCGTTCCCATTTCACGTATATGCGGGGTCGCGGTACGGTGAGCAGCTTCCGCAAGCGCCGCGTACCGGGCGCGAATAAGGCTGTCGTGCGCGATATCCTCAAGCCTGGTCAGCGCGCCGATTTTAAGCACGCCGCTTTCTTCCCTTATGTAATCAAGCCCGGGAATTGTTTTCAGGTTTACAACGGTTTCCGGATGGGCGGGCAATATCTCAAACCTCATGCCTCCCAGCAGGTCGGTGCCTCCGGCAATCAGCGCGGCTTTGCCGGATTTCAGGATGGACGAAGCCTCCTCAACGGTTCTTGCGTCCACATGCGCGAATTTTTTCCAGGTTTTCATAATTATGCCCGCCTCAGGTTTCTTGCCGCCTGCAGTACAGCCGGCGGATGCTGTTGGTAGGTTGCGCAGCGGCACAGATTGCCGCCCAGCGCGTCACGGGCGTCTGCCTCGGTAGGATTGCTGTTTTTATCCAGCAGAGCTTTGGCCGTACAGACGAATCCCGGCGTGCAGTACCCGCACTGGAACGCGTTATTGTCGATATATGCCTGAATGATTGGATGCTTCTCCCTGGCGATTCCCTCGGCGGTTTCTATCCGCGCGCCGCCGCATTCGCAGGCAAGCGTCATGCAGGAAAGTATGGGCCTGCCGTTCATAATGACCGTACACGAGCCGCATGCGCCCTGCCCGCCGCACCAATCCTTGGGGGAAGTAAGCCCGATATCGTCACGCAGCAATTGCCGCAATGTCCAGTGTGGCTCGACGGTTTTTATGTATTTGTCCCCGTTGACCGAAAATTCAATCGTAACCGCGTCCGATGAGCCGCCTGCCGCAACATTTCCGCCTGTGCGTGCCTGCTGTGCCTGCGCCGCCGCGGCTGTAACGGCGATAGTTCCCAACGCGGGCGCACCCGCGGCCAATCCCGCGTCTTTCAGAAAATCGCGGCGCGAGATTCCGCCTGATCCGCCTCTGTTTTGTTTTTCGTTATCCTGCATTGCTGCTCCTTCCCCAGGGCGGCGGCGCTGCGCGCCTTTGCCCCGAGCTGTTATGCAACGGCCTTACAGGCCGTTTGAATCGGGCTTCGCCCGTATTTAAATTAGCCCATTATAGCCCATTATATTTTTCCTAAAGCCCTGAGCACCTTTTCGGGAGTCACCGGGTAATCGAGAATCCATTTGCCGGTTGCGTTGTAAACCGCGCCGGCGGTGATTCCAGAAAGCGACGCGGCGGTGTCCTCGCCGATGCCGCATGCGCCGTATGACGAATAACCGAGGTGGCTTTCATTTATGATGCATTGCACAACGGGATAATCGTTCATCGTCCCGATATGGTATCCGATGTTGTCGAAATTCAACCCTACGCCGGTTTGCGGGCAGTAGATTTTTTCTTCCGTCGCGCTCCTTCCCAACCCCATGATCGCGCCGCCGTATTGCTGCGCTTCCGCTCCGCGCCGGTTGAACAGGTGGCCGACATCGTTGACGCACACAAGCGCGGAAACAATGACCTCGCCTGTTTCGGTATCCACTTCGACTTCCATGAAATGCGCCTGCCGGCTCATGATGTACTGCCGCATATGCGGTTTCCCGTCGAGAGTGGTTCCGGTAACGGCAGGCGGCACGGGGTGTATGATCGCCGGATCATCGCCCCAGAATGGATTCGCCACGTCCCGCACCGTTTTTTTATTGGCGGGGTTCGCCTTCTCGAAAACAAACCCGTCTTTAACGTCCAGGTCCTCGGCCGTCTTTCCCGGAAACGCTGAAGCGGGGCGGGCGGGACGAACGGCATAATCAAGTATCTTGCGTTTCAACTCACGGGCCGCGTATACCAACTGCGGAGTGGTCTGACAGATGCCCATCGATCCGCTGGGAATCCAAAACACGAAGGCGCCCGCATCCGACCTGTTTTGCTGTATAACGGTGTCTTCATATTTCAGTCCCGCTTCTTCCGCCACCACTTTGCGGAACGCCGATTCGGTATCCACTCCGAAATCCGTCCGCTGTCCTATGATCGTAAGCTGCCCGTCGCGCAACGTGAGGCAGGCATGCATCCTTCCGTTTATCCAGCTCCATTCGTTTATCGAGACAAAACCGAGGCCATGCATTCTCCCGTTGGCAAGCTTCACGGCGCCGGGAGCATGCCTCTTTGCGTCCCACCCTATAGCGTCTTTTCCAAGCTTGATGACTTCCCTCAGGCTCTGCCTTTGCGGAAAACCGTTTTCTTTCTGGTAGCGCGTAATCCAGTCCCAGTCATGTCCTTCGCAACCGTCATTGCGGATGGCCACTTCCGTCGGGTCGAGGTTAAATTCGGCGGCTACATGATCGAACATCACGTTGTGCGGCACGCAACTGTGCGCGCCGTGCCTGAAACAAACATGATGTCCATGGTTGACGAGCGCCCACTGCTGTTTATTGCGCAGGTTTGGAATTGCCGTGGCCGCGTGCGTCTTTTCTATGTGCTGTTCTTCGAACGGACCCGTAACGTCCCAGTCCAGCGCTGTGATCGTCCCGTCGCGTTTTGCTCCTACGCGGCAGCGATACGTCCCGGCGTCGTCGCCGTTGACATAAAAATTGCTTTCATCGTAGATAAGCTTCACCGGCCGTTCCTTCGCCCTTTTGGCTACGATCGCCGCCATGCGCACGAATGCCGTGGAATATCCGAGCCACGCGAGACCGCCATACCATGCGCCCTGGTACGGCAGCGTTACAGTTATCTTGCTTTGCTCGCACATGGCGGGGAGCGTCTTGAACCTTCCTTCAGTGTCGGAACCCTGATCGTTCCACGGCCTCGCGTAACCGAGCGCGGGCCATGCCAGCCCGTTGTTGGGATTTGTAGGGGTGCTCAGCGCCAGTTGCATGTGCGCCGTATGGTGCGGCCAGACATCAAGAAAATCACCGCGCCACCGTACGACGCATGCCATGGCTTCAACGCCCGCAACCGTGTTTGGCGCCCTGTTGATCGTGTATTCAAGAACGCGGTCTGCCTCGGCGAATCCCTTTTCGACATCGCCGACATTAGTCGTCCGCGTGTAGAGTGTATTCGGGTCTTTTGCCACCCGGTTCAGCCGCAGAACTTCCGGCATAATCCTGGGAGCGTCCGGTTGCAGCGATTCTTCCATGTCGAGGATGAACGGCAATTCTTCCCACTTGATATCGATCAGCCGGAGCGCGCGGTCGCATATCTCTTCGCTGTCCGCGACGACGACGACCCCCATTGGGTGCTGATAAAAATCGGCCGTGGCGGGAAGAGCGAGGATGTTGTAGTGCGCCGAACAATAACCTCCCGTGGTGTTTTCAAATTCGATGTCGGGATCGTCGAATTTCAATACGTCCCGAACCCCGGCGAGTGCCTCGGCGCGGCTAGTATCCATGCTCGTTATACGGGCGTGGGCATAAGGCGAGGTAAATATCTTGGCGCAAAGCATGCCCGGCAAATCGATATCTCTTGTAAAGAGAGCCTGGCCTGATAATTTATCATACGCGTCCTGTCGCGGCGCGCTGTAATCGACGGCCTTAAAGCCTTCGGGCGGCTTCCATGTCCACGGCCTGTAATCTTCCGGCATACATTCTCCTTTTGTATGGATATCGTGGAAATTCTACTGTGGAATTTCGTATTAAGGTATTGTTTTTTCCATTGTTGGAATATCCGTACCAGGTCAATCCAGATCAATGTCGCGCGTCGGCTTTGTGACCGGCTCAGCCTTGCTTTTTTCCAGAGCCTCGGCAAATTTACGGTCGAGCAGTTCCGACTGGATTTTCAGATCCGCGGAACTTTGCCTGAAAATTTCCTCGCGCCGCATGGCCTGACCCCTTAGAAGATCCTGAACATTGTCGAGATCAAGAGATCCTTGTTTTTGCGGCGGCTCTTCATGCCGCAGCACTTTGCCGAGCTTTGCGTCAATAATCAGCCGCGCGCCGCAGCAGGGACATTCCACCGTCAGATTGCCGTTTTTAGACCGCGCCATATCCGCCATGATGTTTCCTCCTCATTCGAAATTGTCATTATACCCGCGAACGAAATGATTTTCCGGTGGACGCGCGAGGATTTTTGACATTAGGCAAGGAAGGTTGAACGCGGCGTACTCGATAGTACGTAAGCGAAACCTGACGCCGCGTCGTGTCAAAAAGACCGCGCAGGCATGGAAAATCATTTCGTTCGCGGGTATATATTCCGATTCTTTAATAGTGGTATTACTGCTTATGTTTTTCGATGATGATTCAGCATCGCCTTCAAAAAACTGCTTCCACTATGCGAAAATCTTGAATAAAATCAATTTTTTATGAGCATGGAGAAAACAGGTATTCTTTTTGATTTATTACCGGAGGCGTAAAATGGAAATTAAATATACATATAAACAGGACGGAAAGTTCCTGATTGGTCACATAGACGAACATCCTGAGTATCCGACACAGGCTTTCAGCATAGATGAACTTGAAGCAAATTTACAGGATATTTATGAAATGATTCATGACGGAACACTTGAAAAACAATACAAACACGGTGTTATGGAAATTGCCGTATGAACCGTCGGGCATTTATAAAAATGCTGGAACTTAACGGCGTTTATTTTGATCATCACGGCAAAAGACATGACATCTACAAACACAAAGATACCGGAAAAACAATACCTGTTCCACGCCACTCGGAATTTTCAAACGACTTCCTGAAGGACGTACTAAGGAAATGCTGATTAATTGTCTGAGCGGGATGAAGCGCAAGGCGCACGGAGCGCAGGAACCGAGGCATATATAGAAATATGTTGAGGTTACGAGCACCGCGCAACGCAGCGATTCGCCCGCTCAGGCAATTAATCAGCGTTTCCCTAAAAGAAATACCAAGGAAATGATGTTTAATTTAACAAAAGAAGATTTCACTCTGCGGATTACCGCTCCGTTTCCACAGGCAAACGATAATTCCAACTCATGAATTGGTATTGCCTGATTTATATATTAAAATTTAAGGTTTGTGTCAGGAGGTTTATTGTGGATGTATCGGACCGCGGCGATGTCGTTATCGCCTTTCATCTTTGCAAGGGCTGCGAACTGTGCGTCGCGTCCTGTCCCGCGAATGTTCTGGCGCGCGGCGCGGCGCTGAACCGACAGGGGTATTACGCCGTAACCTACGCGGGAGCCGGATGCCGCGGGTGCGGCATCTGCTTTTATGTTTGTCCCGAACCGGGCGCGATCACCGTCCGGGTCAGGAAGGGAGACGACGATTAATGCGGCGATTATTGAAAGGAAATGACGCGGTTGTGCGCGGGGCGCTGGCTGCGGGATGCAAGGCGTTTTTTGGATATCCGATCACTCCGGCAAGCGAAATTGCGGAAGTCGCGTCGATCATGTTTCCGGACGCAGGCGGCGTTTTCGTTCCCGCGGAGAGTGAAATAGGCGCCATCGAAATGGTCTATGGCGCGGCATCGACGGGCGTGCGCGCCATGACCGCTTCATCCGGGCCGGGCATGAGTCTGATGCAGGAAGGAATTTCATACCTCGCGGGCGCGTGTCTGCCGAGCGTAATTGTAGATATACAGCGCGCGGGCCCGGGACTTGGCAATCTCGGCGTGGAGCAGGGGGATTATCACCAGGCCGTGAAAGCCGGCGGAAACGGCTGTTATAAAACTCCGGTTTTCGCACCGGGCAGCGTCGAGGAGATGATGTATCTTACCTTTCACGCTTTTGACGTGGCCGACCGCTACCGCACGCCGGTCATAGTACTGTCGGACGGCGCGCTGGGGCAGATGATGGAATCCGTGGAGATTCGCGACGTGAAACCGGATGAACCCGACAAAACATCATGGGCTGTCGCCGGAACGGCTGAAACGCGTAAAAATCTTATTACATCCATTTTTCTGGAGCATGACAAACAGGAACGTCATATTACGGAACTTGAAAATAAATACGCCGAAATCGAAAAAAATGAAGTTCTTCTAGATGAATACCTGACCGACGACGCCGAAATACTTGTGATAGCCTACGGCATAAGCAGCCGCATCTCACGAGCCGCCGTCGAAATTGCGCGCGCCGCCGGTGTTCACGCCGGACTGTTGCGCCCTATAAGCCTGTATCCTTTTCCATCAAAACGCCTGCGCCAAGTGGCGGGAAAGGTTTACGGCATCCTGGTAATGGAGTTAAGCAGCGGCCAGTTGGTCGAAGACGTGCGCCTTTATACGGGCGGGATTACTCCGGTTAAGCTCCTGCGGCGAACCGGCGGCATGATGCCGACTGCGGAAGAAGTGGCTTCGGCCATCAAGGAAATGGAGAAAGAGTGTGTGGGAAACAAAGCATAGCAGGGCCGCCTGCTTTTATGACCGTTTTGAGCGCAAGGGCGGGGATACCGAAATAACGACTTACTGTCCGGGCTGCAGTCACGGCGTGCTTCATAAAATGATCGCCGAAGCCATAGACGATTTCGATATCGCCGACCGTACCATTTTGATCAGCCCGATAGGGTGCGCCGTGTTTATGTATTACTACATGGATGTCGGCAACATCTCCGCGTCGCACGGGCGCGCGCCCGCCATCGCTACCGGCATTAAAAGGGTCAAGCCGGATTCAATCGTGATTTCATATCAGGGGGACGGCGACCTTGCGGCCATAGGCGGCAACGAAATACTGCATACCGCGAACCGCGGGGAAGCAGTCACGGTAATTTTCGTCAACAACGGCATTTACGGCATGACAGGCGGGCAAATGGCGCCAACGACGCCGCTTGGCCAGAAAACCACCACCTCGCCGCGCGGGCGGACGTTCGCGGTCGAAGGGCCGCCGATGCGCGTATGCGAACTGCTGGCGACACTGGACGGCCCGGCCTACATCGAGCGCGCGGCGCTGACGGACGCCAAACATCATATGGCGGCACGCAAGGCGATTCGCAAGGCGATTAAGAACCAGATCGACGGGCGCGGTTTTTCACTCGTCGAAGTTCTTTCCACCTGTCCGAGCGGATGGAAGGTATCGCCGAGGGAATCCGTGCGCTGGATTGAAAAAAACATGATGCCTGTCTTCCCGCTCCAGGTTTTTTGCGATATCGACAGAAGCGGCGACATACGGCCATTGACGGTGGAAGCGCCTCTGCCCGCCGTGCCGGAGACAAAACCGGATGCTCAACCCGATAAATCGTCTGCGGCGGATGAAAAATTTAAGGAAGAAGCCCTGATTATCAGCGGTTTCGGCGGACAGGGCGTCCTTTTCGCGGGAATCATTCTGGCGGAGGGAGCTGTACGCGAAGGGCTGGAAACCACATGGATTCCTTCCTACGGTCCGGAGATGCGCGGCGGTACGGCTCACTGCCATCTGCGAATGTCGCGCAGCCGGATTGCCTCGCCGATGATTACCAAACCGTCGGCGGTGATTGCCTTTAACCAGCCTTCGGTTGAAAAGTTCGCTTCGGAGATTGTTCCCGGCGGGCTGCTGGTGGTAAATTCTTCACTGGTTACGGAAACGCCGGATCGGAAGGATATAAAAATCGTAAAGGTTCCCGCCTATGAAACCGCCGCCGAACTGGACAATCCAAAAGGAGCTAACATGGTGCTAATCGGCGCGTACATCGAGGCTTCCGGATCCGTGAGTTCGGAATCCATTCACACCGCGTTCATCGAAAGCGGAATAAAACTGAAACTGGCGGAAGGCAATATGAAGGCTATAGAAGCCGGACGCCGGATCGTCCGCGAACAAACTTAAGAGAGGAAAATGTCAAGAAAATACAGTCAGTCCGGATATATGGATTCGGATCGCAATGACAAGCTCAAGCCTGCTCAGCGCCCGGAAAAAAGTGAATTCAAGGTAAGCGGCAGGGTGGAAACGAAGTTCCAGATGGTGACGCGCTGCAATAACTGCGCAGTTGAAATTCAGGTGACCGGAGAAATTCAGGCAATCGACCGCTGCAAGAGCTGCGGCAACGATCTGCACACCTGCCGCAACTGCCGGAACTTTGACCCTGCCGCGCGCAATGAATGCGTGAAGCCGGTTGAAGCGCGCGTCGCGGGCAAAAACAGCAACAATTTCTGCGCCTTTTTTGAGGCCAGGGTGCTTGTTGAAAAACAGGGCAGCGGCGCCGCGCCGCCGG
>Ga0082212_10002492_pt1 | contig 26783 bp, 24 predicted proteins | sample TergutNt197P3_FD_71548 | JGI IMG/M metagenome (GOLD analysis project Ga0082212, IMG submission 71548) | Neocapritermes taracua P3 segment gut microbial communities from Petit-Saut dam, French Guiana - Nt197 P3 | ecosystem: Host-associated > Arthropoda: Insects > Digestive system > Gut ...
CTATTCTCCGGCAGCTTTCATCGATTTCTTCCATGAGAGCATGGGCGGTCTCAGGGCCTTTTTCATGAGGGACAATGAGGGTAACAAGAAGAAACTGCGGATCCCCCCCCTTGCAGGCTATATCATTGGCGTTGATGGCTACAAGCAGATGTCCCGCTCCTTTTTGCGCCCCCACAATAGGGTCACTGGAAACTGCCAGAAAGGCTCCTTCCGGCCAGCGGATCAGAGCCGCATCCTCACCAATACCGGGCCCGGCCAAGACGTCGGCGCTCTCAGCGCCGCGCCACCGGAGAAGGTCTTTCAGCAGAGACGGGGGAAACTTGCCGTCAGTTAGACCCGCTACATGAGTAAGTTTTGCCACATTAGTAGATTCTACTTCATTAGTAAATTCTACTGCGTTAGTAAATTCTACTGCGTTAGTAAGTTCTACTGCGTTAGTAAATTCTACTGCGTTAGTAAGGTGTACTTCGATCTTCTCTGCTTTACTCTCTTTATTCATCATCTTCTTCTATATCTTCTTCCCCTTCAGTGCCGAGCACCCCATTCTCTTCAATGCCACTATCATAATCACTCTTGACAAATTTCGCAATAGCCACAACGCGGCTTTCCCCGGTGCGCATGGCCATAACTCCTTGGGTGCTGCGGCCTATTGTAGATATGCCATCAACACGCTGGCGGATAATGATACCATTCTCGGAAATAACCATCAACTCTTCTTCCGCTGTCACAATGCGCATGCCGATCAGGTTGCCGGTTCTGTCGTTAATTCTGTGTCCGATAATGCCTTTACCGCCCCGGCTCTGCAGGCGGAATTCATCCACATGAGTGCGCTTGGCGAATCCCCATTCGGTGAGTGTCAACACTTCGAGAGTCTCTCCTTGGGAGTTACTGAGGACATCCAAGGAAACGACTTTATCGTCATCGGCAAGGTTAATCCCTTTGACCCCTCGGGCTGTTCTGCCCATAGGGCGGACATCGCTTTCGAGAAAGTGAATGACCAAACCCTTTTCTGTAGCCAGCATAATACTGTCCTGACCACTGGTGAGGCGCACGCCAATGAGCTCATCATCCCCATCAAGGGTTAAGGCGATGAGTCCATCTTTGCGTTGGGTATCGTAATCCTTCAGGGAGGTTTTCTTAACAATTCCCCGGCGGGTAACTGTCAGCAGATATTGGTCTTCGGAGAAGTCCTCGACCGCAATCGTAGCGGCCATCTTTTCGTCCTGAGACAGATTCAGCAGATTGATAATCGCAGTTCCTCTGGCTGTCCTGCTTCCCTCGGGAATCTCATGAGCTCTGAGACGCATCACCCGGCCCCGGGAGGTAAAAACCATAATGTAGTGATGTGTGGAGGTAATAAACAGGCGCTCCACAAAATCATTGTCCCGGGTTGTATGACCGCTTATTCCCCGTCCTCCTCGACGCTGACTGCGATAGGTAGTCAGAGGCAGCCTTTTGATATAACCGCGGTGTGTTACGGTAATAACCACGTCTTCCTGGGCAATCAGATCTTCAATTTCCATTTTTGTAGCGTCGATACTGATAGAAGAACGGCGTTCATCTGCGAATTTTTTACGGATTTCTTTCAGCTCTGTTCCGATGATTTCCCGAACCATACTGTCTGAATTGAGGACAGCTTTCAAATAAGCGATCTCGTTCAAAAGTCTTGTATATTGATCCTCGAGTTTTTCCCGTTCCAAACCGGTCAATCGGCGCAGCCTCATATCAAGAATCGCCTGAGCCTGGCGTTCGCTGAAGTTAAATTCTTCCATCAGGCGCGGCTTGGCTTCGCTGTCATCTTTAGAGGATCTGATCAAGGCAATAATCTGATCAATAACATCCAAAGCCCGCAGCAAGCCTTCAACAATATGAGCTTCCGCTTCCGCTTTATTCAATTCGAAGCGGCTGCGGCGAACAATGACATCTCTCTGATGTTCAATAAAGTAGTCCAGAATCTCCCGCAGTGTCAAAATACGCGGGGTTCCTTCCACCAAAGTCAGCATGATAATGCCAAAGCTATCTTCAAGTTGAGTATGTTTGTAAAGTTGGTTCAGAACAACCTGCGGATTCACATCCCGGCGCAGTTCGATAACTATGCGCATCCCTTCACGGTTGGATTCATCCCGGAGTTCAGTAATACCATCTACCTTTTTTTCCTGCACAAGTTCCGCAATTTTTTCAATAAGACGGGCTTTATTAACCATGAACGGAAGCTCCGTCACTAAAATGCGCATTTTAGAGGATTTTTCCATATGTTCAATGGAAACTTTTGCGCGCACCTTGACGCTGCCTCGTCCTGTCGTATAGGCTGATATAATACCTTCGTTACCCATAATGGTGCCGCCTGTGGGAAAATCGGGTCCTTTGATATATTTCATAATTTTTTTTGTGACATCTTCGTCTGGCAGAACAGCGCCGAATTCCGTCTCCCCTTGTTTTTCCAAACGATCCCGGCGCCCCAGCAAATAGAGAACAGCGTCAATAACTTCACCCAGATTATGAGGAGGAATATTTGTGGCCATCCCCACGGCAATCCCGGAAGATCCGTTGATCAGTAAGTTAGGAACCTTGGCCGGAAGAACTGTCGGTTCTTTCTCTGACTCATCATAATTAGGTTTGAAATCTACGGTATCTTTCTCGATATCCGCCAGCATATACATGGCGATGGGCGCCAGACGGGCTTCTGTATACCGCATGGCTGCCGGGTCGTCACCATCAATGGATCCAAAGTTTCCATGTCCGTCTACCAGAGGATAGCGGCTGCTAAAATCCTGGGCCATGCGAACGGAAGCGTCATAGATGGAAGAGTCTCCATGAGGGTGGTATTTCCCCATGCATTCCCCGACCATGCGGGCAGATTTGCTATAGCTCTTGTTCGGGGTCATGCCTAATTTTTCAAAAGTATACAGGATTCTGCGATGTACCGGCTTCAATCCGTCTCGCACGTCGGGAAGGGCCCGGCTGACAATGACGCTCATGGAATAGTCGATGAATGAGCTTTTCATCTCTTCGGATATTTCAACAGGGAGGATTTTCCCACCGTTGAGTTCTATGGACATATGACATTAACCCTCCTAAAAATATTATATATCCAGGTTTTTCACCATTTTGGCATTCTTCTGAATAAAATCCCGGCGAGGTTCGACTTTATCTCCCATGAGAATGGTGAAATACTCTTCTGCCTGCAAGGCATGTTCCATTTTGACTTGTAAGATGGTACGGGATTCAGGATTCATAGTCGTCTCCCAGAGCTGATCGGCATTCATTTCTCCCAAGCCTTTATAGCGTTGGATATCACAGTTGTCCCGGCCGATTTGGGTCAATATCCTGTCCATTTCTTTATCACTGTACGCATAGTGAATGTTTTTCCCTTTTTTGATTTTGAACAACGGAGGCTGGGCGATATAGACATATCCTTCTTTGATGAGAGGTGTCATGAATCTGTAGAAAAAGGTGAGAAGCAATGTCCGGATATGGGCGCCGTCAACATCGGCATCCGTCATAATAACAATCTTATGATAGCGGGCTTTTTCCAGAATAAAATCATCGGAAATTCCTGTGCCCATAGCCGTAATCATAGCGCGAATTTCCGCGTTTCCCAGGATCTTATCCAGGCGGGATTTTTCTACATTCAAAATTTTCCCGCGCAAGGGAAGAATCGCTTGGTATCGGCTGTCCCGGCCTGATTTAGCCGACCCCCCGGCACTGTTCCCTTCCACAAGATAGAGTTCACAGTATTCGGCGTTTTTCCACGAGCAATCGGCAAGCTTTCCAGGGAGATTGCTGCCTTCAAGGGCATTTTTGCGCCGAGTCAGATCCCGAGCCTTTCGCGCGGCAGCACGAGCCCGGTTCGCTTGCTGGGTTTTTTCAGCTATCTTTTTAGCTGTTGACGGATTTTCTTCAAAAAATTCTGTCAGTCCTTCCCGAACCGCTGCGTTGACAATGGGTTGAACATCACTGTTGCCCAGCTTAGTTTTGGTTTGTCCTTCAAATTGAGGTTCCGGTACTTTAACAGAGAGAACAACAGCCAGTCCTTCTCGAACATCATCCCCGCTGAAGTTGCTGTCATTGGCTTTGAGGATGCCGCATTTGCGCGCATAGTCATTAATAACACTCGTTAAAGCTGCTTTGAATCCGGCTTCATGGGTGCCTCCCTCTTGAGTATTAATGTTATTCACATAAGATTGAAGAATATCCGAATATCCGTTATTATATTGGATGGCTGTTTCAACCTGAATCATTGCTAAAGTCGCCCCGTTTTCATCGGTTTTTTTATGACTTTTTTCAATAATGATAGGTTTGTGTAAAGTATCTTTATTATGGTTTAAGTGTTTGACAAATTCAGATACACCACCGGAATACTTATAGATATCTTTCTTGCCGTCATTTCTTTCATCCACAAGGGTGATGGTCACATCTTTATTTAAAAAGGCCAATTCCAGCAGACGTTCAGCTAATATTTCATAATCATAGGTGCAGTCTTCAAATATTTCTTCATCGGGTTTAAAACTAATAAGGGTTCCCGAATCTCCTTTGTATGTTCCAATCTGCTTGAGAGAAGTCAGAGGAATACCCCGGGTATATTCTTGAAAATATCTCTTTCCATTAATGCGAACTTCAGCTTTCATCCACAAGGAAAGCGCATTCACCACACTGACACCCACACCATGGAGACCGCCGGCTACCTTATAAGGGCCATTGTTGAATTTTCCTCCGGCATGGAGCATGGTCAAAGCGATCTCTAATCCTGATTTGTTCCATTTTGGATGAGTATCCACAGGAATACCGCGGCCGTTATCTTTCACTGTAATACTATTATCGGCATGAATGATGACATCAATTTTTGTACAAAACCCTGCCATCGCCTCATCTATGCTATTGTCCACAACTTCATAGACCAAATGATGCAGGCCCCGGGAAGATGTGGATCCAATATACATTCCGGGTCTTTTGCGTACAGCTTCGAGACCTTCTAAGACCTCAATCTGTTCGGAACTATAATTTGTTTCCGGTTCAAAAATATTTTTATCCAGCGCCAAGAGTCTACCTCCTACTCGATTGTTCGATATTCAATATTCGATATTCGATGTTCGATGTTCGATGTTCGATGTTCGTCTATCCGATCCTGGAACACTTCTTTTCTAGTATAACGCAAGTGAACTTCTATTTCAAACACGGCTTATAGTACCTTACAGACGCGAAGCGTCAATAAAAAACAAGAAAATCCAATACTGACCGCTAACCACTGATCACTGACCACTTGCGGGCCAAGCCCGCGTTAGCCCTTTAACGCTTTGAACGCTCCAGTAAAGTCTTTGAGGAAATGGAGGACGTATAAAATCCTTGCTCTGTCACAATCAAACTATTAAGATCAGAATCTTTGTCCTTAAGAACATTATGGATTCTTTTATTTCCCGTAATATTATCTAAAACTTTTCTGGATTTCTTCCTTGAATCATTCTGAATCCCTTTTAAATTGACAATAGCAACGATATCCTCCAATTTGATCATCTGGTTACTGCCAATGTGCAAATACATCTCTTTTTACCTCTTTTCTAGATGAGTTTAGTAAATACTGCCTTCACGAATCCGAAAAATATGTCCTATTTTTTTCAGATGAGCCATAGAATCAAGATGGGTAATACTGACAAAAGTTTGTTGGCCTGCGGATGCAATATAGGTCATCAAAAAATCTTGCCTCTTCTCATCTAATTCTGAAAAAACATCATCCAAAATTAAGAGAGGGGGTTCTTCTTTCTCTCTTATAATTATTTCCATTTCTGACAATTTCATACTAAGGACCAAGGCTCTTTGCTGACCTTGAGACGCGAAATAGCGGGCAGGACGGCCATTTAAATGAACAAGAATATCGTCCCGGTGAGGGCCATAAAGAGACGTTCTCTGTTCAATTTCTTGATCCATATGAGTTTCCAAAAGATAGGCGAAATTCTCTATACTCTCAGGATAAGTATCCCTCTTACAGGATTGATAAACAATATGAAGCTCTTGATCCCCTCCAAAGAGATAGTCGAAACTCTCTGTCATGTTATCTCGCAAAGCATCAATATAGAGAGATCGATACTCAATGATTTGGCTGCCGATTTGAAAAAGTTGTTGATTCCAAAGATCCAGTTGGCTTCTGATATCCGGGGATGCTCTGGTATGCTGTCTCAAAAGGGTATTCTTTTGATAGAGGACTTTGAGATAGTGATTGAGCCAAGAGATATAGAGAGGTTTATTCTGGGCGATGAGCTGATCAATAAACTTTCTCCTTTCCGCCGGGCCTTTTTTCAGCAGATTTAAGTCGTCAGGGGTAAAGAACACAGTCACCAAAGTTCCAATATAGTCAGACAGTTTTTTGACAGGCATGCCGTTGATTTTGAGACTTTTCCTTTCTTTGGTCATCGAACTTTCCATAGTCAAAGAATGCCCGCCGCATTGACACAGGGCTTTCAGGGAAAATTCCGTACAATCCCAGCGGATCAGATCTGTCTGAAGTTTGACCCGAAAGGACTTTCCCATAGACAAATAGTTGATGGCTTCAAGAAGGTTAGACTTTCCCTGACCATTATTGCCGATAAAAATATTAACGCCAGACTCAAAATCAATATATTCCTCTTTATAATTGCGAAAATCCCGTAACTCCAGATGGTATAGCTGCATATGACTTAGCAATTTAAAGTGTACAATGAGATACGTTTCCTCAAGTGTACCTCATACATTGCCCTCCTTTCTCCAAACTGTGATTTATAAAATCCAATACTGACCACTAACCCCTGATCACTGACCACTTGCGGGCGCAGCCCGCGTCAGTGACGCAATGGCAGGACAAGGCTGACATAGTTTTCATTATAGTTTTCCTGAGAGTTCTCCTCTTCATTTTTATTCTCTATCTCATCCACGATCTCCACAGGCCGGAAGAGACACGCGGAAAAGTTTCGTGATATATCAAAAGTTGCTTTTTCTGTTTCAATATTCTTTAAGGCGTCAATAATATAGAGGATGTTAAAAGACAGGGTCATCTTCATGTTGTCGCCTTCAATCTCCACAGGGATTTTTTCAAATATTCTACCCATTTCCGACGCTTGATTGATCATGATATGGGAATCTTCAATGGTAAAACGAACAATACTGGTTTTCAAATAACTGTCTCGGGATAAAAGGCTGGCCCTTTCCACCGCCTCCAGCAAGGCTGTCCTGTCAAAAAGAATCTTGGTGCTGCAGGAAGGAGGAATGACGTGTCTGTGGTCAGGGTATACGCCATGGATCAATCGCGTGATAATTTCTGTATCGCCAAATCTGAAAATCAGACGTGAAGACTTTTTATCTCCTTCAATCGTCACGTGATCATCATTTTTTAAGAGACGGCCAATTTCCAACATAGCCTTGTAAGGAATAATCCATCTGAAAACTTCATGTGCTGTTTCTTCTTCTGCTGTTTCTTCTTCACAGAGTATGTTTTTAATTTCTTTCATATTTGTGGCAAGGCGGTGGGTATCTGAGGCCACCAATGTGAAAAGGCAGGTACCTTCCTCAGTAAAATCCGTTTCCATAAGGATTCCTGTAAAAACACTTCCTGTTTCATCATCAATCTTACACGCAAAAGAAACTTGCTGGATCAATTTTTTCAGAATATGTCCCGGGATATGTCCGGGAAAATTAATTCCTTCTGTCCCGGAAGATCCGCTCACGTGAGGGTAATCCGCAGGGTCATACCCGTTCAGTGTAAAATCAGCGTCAGCATAGCGCAGCACGGTGCTTCTATCCGTACTTTCGCACTCGATCATGTCTTCCGGCAGGCGGCGAATAATGTCGGAAAAAAGTTTAGCGGGCAGCAGCATTGTTCCTTCTTCTTCAATATGGGCAGTCTGAGAATATTTGATAGCAAGTTCTAAGTCTGTGGCTGTGAAGGTGATTCGATTGTTGCAGGCTGTTACAAGTATGGATTGGAGGCTCGCCATAGGACTTTTTAAAGGAACAGCCCGTTGAACCACTTGGATCCCTTGAAGGATAGAAGATTTGGCGATGTAGAGTTTCATATGTGACCTCCGTATTAACGATTTGTAGTAAATCGATGAAGTTGATATCTTTCAACTGGGTATCTCAGAACATTAAAAAGATATTACCGTAGTCGTAGTCGTCTCTATGTATCAATTGTGCATATCTTATGGAGAGTGAGCATAGACTGGTATTTTGAGAAAGAATAAGTACTGGATAAGCTGTAGATTTCATATGAATAATAGGTGTATATCTCCATATTCCACATCCCATTACGGGAGTCTTATCTTATTAATAATCTCATTGAGGCTGCGCTCTACGAAGGGATCTTCACATAATTGTTTAATTTTGTCACGGGCATGGAGCACAGTCGTATGGTCGCGACCGCCAAATTTTCCTCCAATATCCGGAAGTGACAGGCCTGTGTATTTGCAGCAGAGATACATGGCAATCTGGCGGGGGAACGAAATGGTGCGGGTTCGTGTCTTTTGCTTGAGATCCTGAACGGTTAGCCCATAGTGTTCGGCGACGGCTTTTTGGATGATCTCGGGGGTCACGGGGGGCGCGCTCTGGGGCAGCATATCTTTAAGAACTTCTTTGGCTTTTTCCAGGGTCATGGTGTCATCGGTTAAGCTGCATTGGGCTGTGACTTTGATGAAGGCGCCTTCGAGTTCACGGATATTGGATTGAATTTCTGTAGCGATAAAACTGATGATTTCGTCGGGAACATCGAAGTTATCCAGTTGAGATTTTTTTCGCAGGATTGCACATCTGGTTTCGTAATCCGGAGGGTTGATGTCGGTGGTAAGTCCCCATTCAAACCGGGAGCGCAGGCGCTCTTCCAAGGTAGGAATTTCACGGGGAGAGCGGTCTGACGAGATGATGACTTGCTTGCTGGCTTCGTAGAGGGTATTGAAAGTGTGGAAGAATTCTTCCTGGGTTCCTTCTTTTCCGGCGATAAATTGGATGTCATCAATCAGGAGGAGATCAACTTTGCGGTAGGTATTGCGGAATTCGACTTGTTTTTCATAGCGAATGGAATCGATCAGCTCGTTGGTGAATTGTTCACCGGTGACGTAGACGATTTTGAGATGGGGATAATTCTTTTGAATCACATGGCCTACGGCGTGCATCAGATGAGTTTTTCCTAAGCCGCTGCCACCATAGATGAAGAGGGGGTTGTAGGATTGAGCGGGAGAATCGGCAACTGCCAGGGCTGCAGCGTGAGCGAAACGGTTGCCGCTGCCAATAACAAAAGTATTGAACATATACTTGGGGTTGAGAGGAAAGGGCTTAACAGAGGGGGGGGCAGTGCCGGAATATTTTGCAGGGTTCTTTAGATTCTGACCCTCTTGTCCGACAGAAAAAATAAGAGAAACGGGTTGGTTCAGAATAGTCTGAGCAATCATTCTGATGCGGTGGGCATGACGGCCTTCGATCCACGTCAACGCGTATTCGTTAGGAACGGAGATCGTGAGAACTCTGTTGGAAAAATCGACGAGACGCGTTGATGTGAGCCACGTATCATAACTTACGGCGGGTTTAAGTTCTTCTCTGAGGGTTGTGAGAATGTTTTCCCACAAGGAATCCAGATAAGATGCGTGATGGGGATCTGGAGACGAGATCATTGTGAAGGCCTCCTCTTTGATTTTTCTGTGCATAACGGGCCCGTGAAATATCCACAGTCCCTGTCTGTTATATATAGAGCAGCATAAAAAGATGTAATCATATAATAACAATTTTTTAATATGTTATCAACAGCAATATTAAGGCGGGCAATTTTATTAACAGAATATCGACAGGATATGAGGGGATGAAATCAGGGGTTATCCACAAAAATGATGAATTCCTTCCTTGACATATCAATTTTAAATAGAGTATAATTTGTAAACACCTTAAATTGTAGATTATCAAAAATCAACTTTGATAGATCGGGAGCCAACGGTGATAGATCAAGGATGTTTTTGGTAAGTCAAAATTCACAGGGTCAGGGAGGTGCAAGCATGAAGAGAACATATCAGCCCAAAAATAGAAGACATAAGCGTGTGCATGGGTTCTTATCAAGAATGAGCTCTGCCGGCGGCAGAAAAGTATTGAAGCGTCGTCGCTTGAAAGGACGTCATAGACTGACAGTCTAATGATAAGAGAGTACTATCATGCTGGAGAGAAAGTTCCGTTTAAATAAAAAACAGGAATATAAAAAGGTTTTCGCGAAGGGGTTCCGGTATGTTTCTCGTTTGGTGGTTGTCTATATTGTTAAGGGCAGGTCTGTTGAACAGAGTCAAATTGGGTTTATCGCATCAAAAAAAGTTGGCAACGCTGTAAAGAGGAATAGAGCGAAACGTCTGATGAGAGAAGTTGTGCGGCAGAAAAAAACTGTTTTTAAGGGGCCTTGCCTCATGGTATGCATAGCCCGCTCGGCAATAACCCGCGCTTCTTTCGATGATGTTGAGAAGTCCCTTTGCTATATGTGGAAAAAAGGAGGAATATTGTGATGTGTAGCATTCCTTCCCGGGTTGTTCTCTTCTTAATCAGGTTCTACCGCCGGTCTATTTCTCCGTTAAAACCCCCTAGCTGCCGTTTTTATCCGACATGTTCCGAATATGCTCTTCAGGCTGTGACAAAGTATGGGTTTTTGAAAGGGTGTGCAAAAAGTGTTGTGCGTCTTCTCAAATGCCATCCTTTTCATCCTGGGGGGTACGATCCTGTGTGATGGTATTATAATTCGCTGATCGCGCTTAGATTGCCGGTCCCGCTGAGTTTTAAGGAGGACTTTTGTTAATATGTTTGAATTTTTTCAACCCTTTATTGATGTACTCTCTTCTATATTGGACGCGTTTTATGCCTTTACTGTGATGATTAATATTCCTTCTTATGCCATTGCTATTGTGCTGTTTACAATTGTGATCAGATTAGCTCTGGTTCCTTTGGGCTGGAATCAGACTGTGTCTATGCGTAAGATGAAGGAAATTCAGCCTATTCAGGCTAAACTTCAGAAAAAATATGGAAATAGAAAAGAAGTTTATCAGCAGAAAGTCATGGAGTTGTATAAGAGGAGAAAAGTGAATCCGGCTATGGGATGTTTTCCTATGCTTATACAGCTGCCTATTATCATGTGCTTTTATTGGATGCTGACCAGACATCCCTATGGGGATGGCCCGGAAGCTAAATTTTTTGGTCTTAAATTGGAAGATACAATACCTTTTGCTGCCGATGATTTCCAAACCTATGTCTATCTGATCTGGCCTATTTTGGTGGGTGTGTCTGCTTTTATATCTACGAAATTGACCACTTCTTATACGGCACCGAAGAAAAAAGAAGAGGCAAAGGAACAGAATACAAAGAAGAAAAAAGGAGCTGATCTCTCGCAGAATCCAGGGATGCCGGGACAGGGCTCGCAAAAGTTTATGAATATCTTTATGGCGGGTTTTATGGCTTTTATTATGACGGTAGTTCCTTCTGGTATGGGATTTTATTTTATTACGTATAATGGGGTGCAACTTTTGCAGACCATCGTTATTAATAAGATTTTGGATGTGAGGAAAAAGAAAGAGGATGAGATAAAAAGAGCCGAAGCTGTCTAGATCAAGGAAGTTTGATAATAATACGGGTATGGATATGGAATGGATATGAGTGTAGGAATAATATGGGTATAGCCTAATGGGAGGAACGATTATCCATGAAAACTGTCGAAAAGATTGCTTCAACGGTTGAAAATGCTATTGAGAGTGGCTTGATGGAGTTGGGTATTGATCGGGATCAAGCTGAAATTGAGGTTCTTGAAGAGGAAGGACGCCGGGGGTTTTTGGGGCTGTTTGGGATGAAAATGGCTCGGGTCAGGATTTCCCATATCAAGGTCGAAGCAGAGGATTTGGGGGAGATGGCGTGTCAGTTTTTGCAGGAGATGATTGATGCTATGGATGTGCAGGCGTCCTTTGATGTAGTCAAAAAGGATGAGGATGTAACTGTCAACATTTCAGGGGATAACTTGGGTATGCTCATTGGAAGACGGGGAGATACCCTGGAAGCGATTCAATTCTGGACGAATTTGGCGTTGTCTAAAAAATTGGCGGAAAGAAAACGTGTGACTGTGGATATTGAAGGATACCGCAAGCGCCGGGAGGAGACGTTAACCCGTTTGGCCTATAGATTGGCGGATAAGGCTAAGAAAACGGGGGGCCGCGTGGCTCTTGAACCGATGAATCCCCAGGAACGGCGCACGATTCATATGGCTTTGCAAAATGATTTTACGATATCCACTTACAGCGAGGGGCAGGAACCCAATCGCCGGGTTGTTATTTTGCCGAAACGAGGAAGGGACAGGGACTCGTTTAATTCAGACAGGGATTTATCGGAGCCCTTGAATGTGCATTCTGAGGAGTCATAGTCGAAATATGAAGGCGAAAAGACGAGTTATAAGGTTAACTTTGTTCCTCGCCAGTCCCTAAGGAAATGGAATGCCATGACTGAGACGATTGTGGCTTTGTCCACACCGCCGGGAGAGGCGGCTCTCCATGTGATCCGTATGAGCGGTCCTAAAGCGGAAGAGATCCTGAATACGTGCTTTCAGACGCATTCCGAAGCTTGGCGGCGGGGGGATGTGTTTGTGTTATGTTTGGGATGGTTTTGTCAGGGTGAGAAGAAGATTGATCAGATCTTGGCGGTTCGTATGAGAGCGCCTCATTCTTTCACGGGGGAAGATCTTGTGGAAATCCAGTGTCACGGAGGCAGGGTCAATGCCCACAGGATCCTTGATGTCTGCTGTGGGTGTGGGGCTCGTTTGGCTGAGGCTGGGGAGTTTAGCAAGAGGGCTTTTTTAAATGGGAAAATGGACCTGATTCAGGCGGAAGCTCTTATAGATTTGATTACGGCGAAAAACGATATGTCGGCTGATTTGGCTCTTCTCCAGATGGAGGGGGGATTGTCTGAGAGTATCAATGTCTTGCGGAATGAGATGATGGATGTGTTGGCCGGTGTGGAAGCTTATATTGATTTTCCTGATGATATGGAGGGAGAGGAGGGGTTCCTTGGGAAGGGCTTTCTGGAGAAGGACTTGCTGCGAGAGAGGCTTCTTGGGATTAAGAAATCTATGGAGGAGGTTCTGCGGGGCAGCAAAAGGGGCAGGATTATCCGCGACGGTATCCGGACGGTTATTGCCGGGGCGCCTAATGTGGGAAAGTCGAGTCTGCTCAATGCTTTTGTGGGAGAGGAACGGGCTATTGTGACGGAGATTCCGGGGACAACCCGGGATGAGATTCATGAGTATGTTCATTTTGGGGAGAGTGTTCTTCATATGATTGATACGGCGGGTCTCCGGGAAAGCAGCGATCCGATAGAGATCTTGGGGATTGAACGGACGAGACGGGCTTTGGATGAGGCGGATATTATTTTGTTTTTGGTGGATGGGACGAGACTATGTGAGGACGCAGCTCTTTTGCCGCAAGAAGACGAGGTTTTAAGGGAGTATGGGCAAAAGGCTGTTGTTCTTGTGAATAAGATGGATCTGTTGGAGAAGGAAAACAAGAGCTCTCATCACAAAGCTGAGGGAAGAAGGTGTGCCGGGATAGAAAAGTCCCTGACGTGGATTCCTTTTTCTGTAAAGGATCGCATGGGATTTGAGGTTCTGGAGGCTGAATTAAAAAGAAGGTTTATGGATGGATTCAATATGTATGAGCAGCCGGTGCTTTCCAATATGCGCCAAATTGAAGCTGTGAGAGCCAGCCTGATCTCTGTGGAAAAGGTGTTAGAGGCGGTGGGTTCAGGGGTGCCGTTGGATTTGATTTCCATCGATATTATGGCCGCTGTGGAGGAAATCTCTTTGGTGACAGGGCATGATGTGCGGGAGGATGTCATTGGGCGGATTTTTCAGAGGTTTTGTATTGGGAAGTGAGGCAAGAATATCCTTAATATATGTTATACGATTCATGAAAAGGAGGATCTTTTATGAATAGATGGGTCTTGCGTCCCCATTATCTTGACCAGCTCATCCGCTTTCGGGATAAGCATCTTATAAAGGTCGTGACGGGTATCCGCAGATGTGGCAAATCCACACTGTTTGATCTTTACATCGAGCATCTAAAAAAGCAGGGTGTGGAAGAGAGGCAGATTATCCGGATTAATTTGGAATACCCGGAATATCATGAGCTGAGAACTTACATGCAGTTGTATAAATTTATCAAGGAACAGGTGCAGGAAGACTGTATGAACTATATTTTTATTGATGAGGTTCAAACGGTACCAGAGTTTCAGAAAGCTGTGGATGGCTTATATGTTTGTGAGAATTGTGATGTGTATATTACAGGATCCAATGCCTATATTCTTTCTGGAGAGCTGGCGACGCTGCTATCGGGGCGGTATGTCGAGATTAAAATGCTCCCTTTTTCTTTTAAGGAGTATATCTCCGCACGAGGAGAGAGTGACCTGATTATTAAGTACCAAAATTATCTGGAGAATAGTTCGTTTCCTTATGCTTTGGAACTCGAGAAAAAAAAGGATATTCGCGCCTATTTAGGGGGAATTTTGGATTCTGTTATTCTGAAGGATATGGTTGCAAGGAAGAAGATTACGGATGTAGCGGGACTGCAAAATCTGACACGCTTTGCTTTCGATAATATTGGCAATATTATGTCGGCGACACGTATTGCGAATACGATGATTTCGGAGGGCCGGAAGATTTCTGTTCATACAGTGGAGAATTATTTGGAGGCCATGACGGAGAGCTTCATTCTCTATAGAGTGAACCGCTATGATATCAAAGGGAGGAGACTGCTTGCGACAGGGGCGAAATATTATATTTCTGATATCGGCTTGCGGTATTACTTGCTGGGGAGTAAGAGGGCTGATATGGGGCATATCTTAGAAAATATTATTTATTTGGAGTTGCTGCGCAGAGGGTATGAGATTTACGTTGGCAAAATGGGCGCTACTGAGGTGGATTTTGTTGCTATCGGCGAGGATGGCGAGGAATATTACCAGATTGCTTACACTGTGGAGGGTGAGTCCGGCAGCGGAAAAACTCTGTTGGAGCGAGAACTTGCGCCGCTGGAAGCGGTTCGCGATCACAACCCTAAATATTTACTTACCATGGATTTCACCCCTAAGGCGTCACATAACGGAATTAAACAAATTAATGCCCTGGAGTGGCTTTTGCATGAATGAGGTCTACATCTATCAGGCCGGGTCTTTTGACGTTATTGTGGTAGGGGCGGGTCACGCCGGGTGTGAGGCGGCTTTGGCTGCGGCGCGTCTCGGGTGCCGGACGCTGCTGCTCACGATGAGTTGGGACCGAGTGGCGCACATGTATTGTAACCCGTCCCTGGGGGGGCCGGCTAAGGGACATCTCGTCCGGGAGATTGATGCTTTGGGGGGGCAGATGGCTCTTGTGGCGGACAGGACGTCTCTGCAGGTTCGGCGGCTTAATATGGGCAAAGGCCCTGCTGTTCAGGCGCTGCGAATACAATCGGATAAGATCGCGTATCACAAAACTATGGGTGCGGTGCTGGCCCACCAGGAAAACCTTACTATCCGTCAGGCTGAGGTGCATAGCCTGCACATGGAGGGGCAGGCTGTTTCCGGTGTCATCACGCGCTCGGGGGCTTGCTATAAAGCGTGTGGGGTGATCTTGACCGGGGGGACGTTTCTGCGCAGCAGAATTATTATGGGGGATGTTCTCTATGCCGGCGGGCCGGCGGGAGAGATGACGTCGGTGGATCTTCCGGCCCAGCTTATAGATATGGGTGTGCAAATGGGGCGGTTTAAAACGGGAACCCCGCCGCGGATTTTATGCCGTGATGTGAATTTTGAGGCTTTTCAGGTGCAAAAAGGCGATGAAAAGCCGCGGGGTTTCTCGTTTATGCCTGTGGAGAGTGTGTTTTGGGGACGGGATCCCGGCCGGCAGATGCCGTGTTATCTGGGGTATACGACAGAGCATACCCATGAGATGATTCGTCAGAATCTTCACCGGGCACCCCTGTTTACGGGGGTTGTGGAAGGGATTGGCGCCCGGTACTGTCCGTCTATTGAGGATAAAATTGTCCGTTTCGCGCAGCGTCCCAGTCATCAGATTTTTTTGGAGCCTGAGGGACATGACGTGCCGGAGCTTTATGTGGCGGGGTTGTCGACGAGCTTGCCGGAAGAGGTCCAAGTGGATGTGCTGCATAGTGTCCCGGGTTTGGAAAGAGCTCACCTGCTGAGGCCTGGATATGCGATCGAATATGATTATGTTAAGCCGGCTCAGCTGAGCTTGGCTTTGGAGATGCGCGCTTGGCCGGGATTGTTTTGTGCGGGGCAAATCAATGGAACTTCTGGGTATGAGGAAGCGGCGGGTCAAGGTCTGTTGGCGGGGATCAACGCGGCGCTGAAGGTGAAGGAGCAGCCGGCTTTTGTGGTGCAGAGATATGAAGGGTATCTGGGGGTGTTGGTGGATGATCTGGTTAACCGGGAGATTGCTGAGCCCTATCGCCTGTTGACGTCCCGGGCGGAGTACCGCTTGACCTTGCGTGGAGAGAACGCGGATATGCGGTTGACGGAAAAAGGCCGTGCCCTGGGTCTTGTGGAGGATGAGCGCTGGAGGTGGTTTACCCGAAAGGCGGAGGCGATGGAGAAGATGGAAGAGGTGTGGGAAAGGGCTGTGCTTTCTCCGGCGGATGAGCGGGTGCGGGATGTGTTGGAACGGGTGAAGAGTTCGACTTTACGCAGTGGGATAAAGCTGGCGGAAGTCTTAAAGCGCCCAGAGATTTCCTTTGCGGAAGCGAGAAAGCTTTCTGCGCATGTGAGGGAGAGGAGTCTGGAGGGACAGAATGAGGAGCCTGTTGCTGATGAGGGACTTGTTGCTGATGAGGGGCTTGTTGCTGATGAGGAGAATGATATTCTTGAGGAAGCTCTTATCAGAACAAAATATTATGGGTATATAGAACGGCAGAAAGAAGAGATTGCGCGCTTCAAGCGTATGCAGGATAAGGAGCTGCCTGAGAATCTGCCTTATGAGGACATATATGGATTGGCGAATGAGGCGAGAGCGCGCCTTCGGGAAGTGTGCCCGGAGAGTGTGGGGCAGGCTATGCGGATCAGCGGGGTGAACCCTGCCGATATATCGGTGCTGCTTATTTATTTGGAACAGAAGGGCAGAAAGACCTAACGCGGGCTTTGCCCGCAAGTGGTCAGTGATCAGGGGTTAGTGGTCAGTATTGGATTTTATTGTTTTTTATTGACTATTCTTCATATTGACTATTCTTCATATTTGCAGAATCATTCTGGCGATTGTAAAATACACGAGCAAAGATGTGCAATCAATAAGAGTTGAAATGAGGGGGGCCGCCAGAAGGGCCGGATCTATTCCCAGCTTTCTCGCCGCGAGAGGCAGCAGGCAGCCAACGCTTTTGGCCAAAATGACTGTCACAATCAAGCTGAGGGTTACAGCCAGAGACAACATCGCGTCTTGAGAGTTGGTTATATAGACACGGATGAAATTTACAAGTCCAAGGGCTGTACCACATATGAGGCCTATACGCACTTCCCGCCAAATCACTCTAACAATGTCTCTGGGTTGGATCTCTCCCAAGGCGATCCCGCGGATAATCAGGGTGGACGCCTGGGATCCCGCGTTGCCCCCGGTTCCCATCAACATGGGGATAAAGGCGACAAGGGCAGGCATCACAGCGAGAGACTCCTCAAAGCTGGAAATGATGTAGCCGGTAAGGGTGGCGGAGAGCATCAGCACCATGAGCCAGACAATGCGGTTGCCGGCCAGTCTGAAGATTTTTGAATCTAAGTAAGGCTCGTAGGAAGGGTTCAGGGCCGCCATTTTTTCTATATCCTCACCGAATTCTTCTCCGATAACTTTGACAATATCGTCCACGGTCACAATCCCGACCAGCCGCTGCTCTTTATCAACAACAGGCAAGGACAGCAGGTCATATTTTCTAAACAGATCAGCAATATTTTCCTGGTCATCAGTGGTGTGAGCTAATATCAGGCGGGCATCCATGATGTCGCCGATCCGATCCTGGGGTTTTGACAGCAGCAGTGTTTTTGCCGAGATCACGCCGACCAGCAGCCTGTCGCGACGGATGACAAAGCAGGTATAGATGGTCTCTTTGTTGACCCCGGTGGCCCTGATGGTGTCAAAGGCTTCTCGCACGGAGGCGTCTTCCCGCAAAGCAATATATTCTGTTGTCATAATGCTGCCGGCAGAGTCCTCGGGATATTGCAAAAGCTGATTGATGAGCTGTCTTTTATCGTCGTAGATATTTTTTAACACGCGCTCGACGACGTTGGCCGGCATTTCCTCAATAAAATCAACCGCGTCGTCCATATACAGCTCGTTAATGATTTTCCCGACTTCCCCATCTGTCAGCGCCTCAACGATTACCTGCTGTGTTCTGGGGACGATATAGGAAAAAACGTCGGCGGCCAGGCTCTTCGGCAGGAGCCTGAATACCTGTATGGTTTTTTCTTTATCTAAGGATTCAAAAACTTCGGCAATGTCTACCGTGTTCATCTTTATGAGAAGATCATGCAGCGGCGTAATGGTGATGGGGTTTTCGTTTATCAGTTCTAAGACGGCCTCGTTCACAAAATCACCTGTTTCTGTCTTGATTTGAGTCAAACTCATTTAGTTACAGCCCCTAAGGGACGGGCGAGAAATAAAGTTGAATAAAGTTAACATTATGACTTGCTTTTTCGCCTTCGAGCTCGTTGAGCTTTGGAAATAGATATATTATAATACTTTTATTGAATGATGGGAAATTTCAAATGAGGGGGTTCGCCGTCTTGGACTGTCATTAGGGATACTCCCTGAGAGGAGTGCTGACTACACATGTATAAAAAGAACGCCGGGGACTCACAAGAAAACATACATAAAAATATACAAGAATATTTTATGTCTAAAATACATGAACTTGCTTCTGAATACCTGGATTTTAGTGTTGAAGAGCAGCAGGCGCATGCACTGTCTATGTATGGAAAATATCTACTTTCATGGAATGAGAGAATGAATCTGACGGCTGTAACAGATCCTCGTCAAATTATTCTCAAGCATTTTTTTGATTCTGCGATCCTGTCTCTAAAATTATCTGCGATTTTTCCTGCTTTGCCTTCCCTCGCTCCGGATGACGATTCTTCCACAAGAAGCTCCCCCGCTGCTTCGCTGTCTGCTGTGCCGGTTCCCCCACACATTATTGATATCGGCACAGGGGCAGGTTTCCCGGGTATGGTGATCAAGATTATGCAACCTCATATGAAAATGACTCTTGTGGAGGCTTCGGCGAAAAAAATATCTTTTTTAGAACATGTAGCTTGCGCGCTTGAACTGGATGTGGCCTGCCTGCACATTCGGGCTGAGGATTTGGGGCGAAGGAGCGATTTTCGCGAGAAGGCGGATGGGGTGGTGTCCCGGGCTGTAGCTGACTTGCCTGTGCTCCTTGAATATGCGATTCCCCTTTTGAAAGTCGGGGGGTATTTTGTTGCCGCGAAAGGTCAGAAAGTTTTTGAAGAGATTGAACGGGCTGGACATGCTTTGGAGGTTTTTGGGGCGTGTGTGGAGGATGTTTGTGAGGTTAATTTGGCGCCGGAAGCGAAAGGTCATGTTCTTGTTGTGATAAAAAAAATAATGCCGACATCCTGTTCTTATCCGCGGCGGGCGGGGCAGCCGGCGAAGAAACCTTTATAAACCCCTTTCTTTTCCCTTGTGAATTTGATAGTATGGAAGGAGAGGAGGGAGTGAAATCATTTTGAATGTCAGCTTTCAAGAAAGAAGGGGTTTTTTTGAATAAGATTATTGCGATTGCCAACCAAAAAGGCGGCGTGGCGAAGACGACGAGTGCGGTGAATTTGAGCGCGAGTTTGGCGGAGCAAGGGTATCGTATTCTTTTGGTGGATCTTGATCCTCAAGGAAATGCGACAACAGGCTCCGGGATCTCGAAACAGTATCTGTCCCAATGTATTTACGATGTTCTCATTAATGATGTTCCCATTGAGGAGGTTATTCTGGAAGCAGAGGTTCCTAATCTTTGGATTATTCCGGCGCGGATTGAACTGGCGGGGGCTGAGATTGAGCTTGTGGCGGAAATCAACCGGGAAGGAAAATTGGCGTCTGCTCTTTATGAGATTAGGGATAAGTATGATTTTGTTATTATCGATTGCCCTCCTTCCTTGGGCCTGTTGACTCTTAATGCTTTGTGTGCGGCGACGGATATTCTTGTGCCGATCCAGTGTGAATTTTATGCTTTGGAGGGGCTGAGTCTTTTGATGAAAACCCTGGAGCGCGTCCGCAAATCGATTAACCGGGAACTCGAAATCCTGGGAGTCGTTCTAACGATGTTTGATGCACGGACAAATCTTTCCATCCAGGTTGTGGATGAGGTTAAGGCCTATTTCAAGGATAAGGTTTTCAGTACAATTGTTCCGCGCAATGTTCGTTTGAGTGAGGCGCCAAGCCATGGGCTGCCTATTATCTTGTATGATTCGAAGTCGCGAGGGGCTGAAGTGTATCGCGATCTTGCCAGGGAGGTGCTTGAGCGTGTCGAAGGGATTGCCTAAGAAAGGTCTGGGGCGTGGTCTTGGAGCCTTGATTACGGAAGAGGGCCCATCGGGGAATGAGATTAGAGAGATTTTCCTCTCTGATCTGGATCCTAATCCGGGGCAGCCGCGCAAGGAGTTTGATGAGGAGAGATTGAATGAGCTTGCTCAATCTATTCGCGAGCATGGACTCCTTCAGCCTATCCTTGTGCGTCCGAACGGAAGGCGTTTCTATATTGTTGCCGGGGAACGGCGTTTTCGTGCGTCGACTTTGGCGGGGTTTGAGAAAATTAACTGCATTGTTCTGGATGAATGCGATGAACAGTCAATGACAGAAAAGGCTTTGATTGAAAACATTCAGCGGGACGATCTTTCGCCTCTGGAAGAAGGATGGGCTTATGCCCGTCTCATTGATGAGTACAACTTGACGCAGGAGGAGATTGCGAACCGGGTAGGAAAGAGCCGTTCAACAATTACCAACTTGCTTCGCGTCATCCAACTTCCTGGCGAAATCCTGGATATGCTGAACAAGGAGGCTATCTCTTTAGGGCATGCTAAGGTTTTGTTGAGCCTGGATGGCGAGGAAGCTCAGGTCGCGCTCGCGCGGCGTATTGTTAATGAAGGGCTTTCAGTGCGCAGGACTGAAGAGGTGCTTAAAGAAATCACATCTTCCCCCCCTCCTTCTCCCTCTGCTATGTCTAAAAAAGCTTTTCCTGTGAAAGAATATAGTTATCTTACGGATATTGAGGAGCAATTGCGTTCTCTTTTTCAGACGAAAGTTAAACTCAAGGGGACGGCGTCTAAGGGGAAGATTGAAATCGAATATTTTTCTCGTGAGGACCTTGAGCGATTGATGGAGACCTGGCATGTGGCGATGTAATCGATGAGTAACATGCCATGTCAATTTACTGTAGAAATATCAATACTATTTAACGAGAGTTTTGCACTATAAACCCCATCTTTCACAACACAGGATACACAGCACGATTTTCAACGCAAATTATTAACCCATTTAACTCAAAACACGTTTTTACATCATAGAATTAGCCAAAATGGATTAAGTTCAAGAATGTTCCACGTGGAACATTCGCCCGATAATGGTTAAGTGGGCTTAAAGAGCTGATAATAAGGAATCGACGCAAAAAGCTCAAAAAAGAAATCTGATATATGCCAAACTAAATTTAAAGGTGTGCTTTGGAGAACAAGAGACTGTATCAGGCGATTAACATTGACAACACCCGTTAAGTGAATATCCCCCACGGGAGGCAGACGCTTTTTCAAGGCGGAGCCTGGACGCAAGGGACCAAAAGAAAGGGTTATAAAGCCAACGGACTGACGAGTGCCTAGCGTGGCGTCCAGAGCTATTATGAAGGGATTCGGATAGAGATCTTTAATCAGACATAGCGTGTTTTCCAAGTTGCGAGCGTGAACAGGGTTGTCCAACGTGCCAAAGATTTTTATATTTGAGGGCGCGCGCGTGTCGATCTTGGTTCCGGTCAGGGGGCCCAGAGAATCGCCGGTTGAGCGATTACTGCCCAAACAGAGCAAAACATGAGGGCGATGGACCTGATGGGAAATCAGAGACAGAAAGCGGCGGCGCAGTCTATGGAGTCCGACAAGATCTGCGTGGTGAGTACGATATTGATTAAAGGGTAAGGCATAAGAATGGGGATAGGCGCTCAACAGGCGAACCTCCTGAAAAGGGTGTTGTTTGGCTCAAAGATTCCAGGGTTAACAGTCTTCCCATTTGTTGAACATCTCATGCACGGGGAATCGGGTAAGGGGGCTCGAATTTTAAACATTAAAACGAAAGTTCACAATGTCTCCGTCACGCATGATGTACTCTTTTCCTTCCAAGCGGAAGAGGCCCTTTTCTTTAGCGCCCTTTTCGCCGCCGTAGGCCATATAGTGATCATAGGTGATCACATCGGCTTTGATGAATCCGCGTTCAATATCCGAATGGATGACCCCGGCTGCCTGAGGCGCCTTAGTGTCTTTGCGGATAGTCCAGGCTCTGACCTCTTTTGGCCCTGCCGTGAAGAATGTCATCAGGCCAAGGAGATCAAAGGCTCTTTGAATGAGACGGTCAAGGTCGGTTTTCTCAACACCGAGCTCAGAGAGATACTCCTTCCGTTCCTGTTCTGTAAACGTGGCCAAATCCGACTCAAGACCGGCGCAGATAGCCAGGGCTTCCGCGTGCTCGTGGGCTGCGGCATCAAATACCTGGCGGCAATAGGGATGTTCTGTAGGGCGGGCTAAAGAAGCTTCGGAGATATTAGCTACATAAATCACGGGTTTCCAGGTCAAGAAGCTTATGTTTTTCTTCAGGAATTGGATATCCTCTGGGGTGAGACTGACCTGTGCGGCTGTCTTGCCGTCATAGAAAGCCTGACTTAACGTATCTAAAAGGTCGTTCTCCCGTTGGGCGGCCTTGTCCCGGCCTTTGATCATAGGAGCCAGCTTGAGTTTGCGGCGTTCAAGGCTTTCCAGATCCGCAAGGATGAGTTCCAGGCGAATGGTTTCAATGTCCCGTGCCGGATCCACGGAAGTATTGACATGAAAAACATTATCATCTTCGAAACAGCGAACGACATGGATCAAGGCGTCGGCGTCACGAATATCAGACAAAAAGGCAGTGCTTTGAGCCTGAGGCTTTCCTTTGGGATCCCCTTCGGATCTGTGCGGGGATCCATGGCCAAGCCCGGCAATGTCCACAAATTCCACTGTGGCAGGGACGATTTTTTCAGGATGAACAATTTTAGAGAGATCAAGCAGGCGGGAGTCAGGAACATTGACGATCCCGATATTTGCCTTCTTGGCGCCGAAATGGGAGGCCGACTCGGCGCCGGCCTTTGTCATAGCATTAAAAAGAAGGGTTTTGCCCACGTTGGGCAATCCAATGATTCCAAGATGAAGAGACATAAGGGATTCCTCCTAATAGGTACTTTTCTTAAATTTTAAGGCTCTTGAAGGTTGGCGTCAACTCGGGAGGAAGCAAGTCAACGGGCAGGAGGTCAGGGGGAAAGAAATTGGTCATATGGTTTGAGGGATTTGAAATAATGGCTTCAATATAGGGTTGGGAAGTCTTAGTAAGAAGCGGATAGAAGAAGGAGTGATTGAGCTCTGATTCCAACTGCGGTGCGACTTGTAAGAGAGGGTGGATCACCCCGCAGAATAAGGAAATAAAGAGGATCATGCAAACACAGCTGAGGAGCAGGCTGGTTCCTTTACTGAGGGCCGCGCCTTTGTTCCAAGGGGATCCAGAGTGTTTGTCGAAAATTTTTTTAGGCGAAGGTCTGATGAAAATTTTGATGAGGAGAGACACGAAAAAATAAACCATGAAAAGGAGAATGAAAACAGCAATAATCTCCAGCAGGTAAGAGACACACGTATCACTGAAGTGGTTGACAAAAGTATCTTGAAGGGTCGCGACATAAGATCCATAGGACGAGGCTGCGGGAGAAGGAGGTAAGGGAAAAGCGGCGGTTTTTTGCTCAAGGCCATCCGTGACAAGGGTGTTCACAGAAGCAAAAACAACAGGAGTGATCTTTTGGCGCAAGTGGAATAGAGAATCAAGGAGCTGTGAAAAAGGGACACGGAAACAAACGGCCACAAGAACGGCGCCTATTTTCCCCCCCATGGAGATAGTGCTGCCGAGAAACCCTCGGCGAAAACCATGGATACCTATAAGAATAATAATCAAAACAAAGACAGCATCAATTGCATAGCGTAACTGCAAGAAACCACCTCATATCGGACTCGTACAGGCCGCCAGGCTTGTCCTAAGGGACTACTCTACCTAAATAACCCGGACAATAGCTCTGTGACCTTAATAGGGATCATTGTATACATATTTGAAAAAAGTGTCAAATTAATCCAGATTCCTTATCCAGATTCCTTGTGGGCTAATCAATAAAAAGCCTGTTCATTTTTTGTGTTATACGGTCACGACGACTTTCTGTCTCAGTCGTATCTTTGCTTATGACATAAACATCTCCTTCTGCGGCATCTGGAACCAAAACTCTGGGAATGTTTACTGTCTGTCCATCGGGAAGTTCGATCATGACGATGTCATTTTCTATTCTGTCTACAATAACCTGCATATATTACACTCCTATTCAAGAAAATTTAATGAGGCATGGCATGGGTGATAGTCTCTCCATCGCTCTTGATAAGTATAGTTCCTGTCTCATCTGTGCGCCAGATATCAATAGAGGCCTTTTCAAGGGTTGAGAGAACAGCAGCGGAAGGGTGTCCATATTTATTATCTTGCCCGACACTGATTATGGCAATTGACGGATTCACAGCATTAATAAAATTCTGAGTTGTAGAGGTATGGCTGCCGTGATGGCCTATTTTTATGACATCCGCAGAGATATCCCCTTTTGATAAGATTTCTGCTTCTATCTCTTTTTCCGCATCTCCCATAAAAAGAAATTTCTTAGAGCCATATGTAAGGAGTATGACTGCAGAGTAATTATTGAGGTCTTCATATTTATCCTTATTAGGAGCGATGATTTCGGCTTTTAAGGTCCCGTAGTCAAATAGTATTTTCCCTGCTCTCGCAGTCTGTATGGATAATCCCTTGGCATCGATAGTGTCAAGAAGTCTTTCGAAAGTGACGGTCGTATGAGCTATTTTGGGCATGTACACATTCTTTACATCAAAAGCATCAATGACGGCAGCCATGCCCCCTATATGATCGGAGTGAGGGTGAGTCGCAATAACATAATTTAATGTTCGTATCCCTGTTCCCTGGATAAAGTTAATGATATCCTGAGAATGAGTGTGTTCCCCTGCGTCAATAAGCATCGTCTCATCATTAGGAAGCTGGATGTATATACAATCGCCTTGCCCCACATTAAGAACATTTACCACGAGTTGGTTTGAGGGGAGGACCTCGCTGCAGGAAGCCAATGATAGACTCATGACAACAATTAATGTGGATACTAAGATTTTTTTCAACATAAAAAACCGTCCTCTTTATTTTTTCTTGATCTTAGGGGAAATAAGGGAAAAATGCAACTGGTAAAATTAACCTGATGCGGGCTTTGCCCGCAAGGGGTCAGTGATCGTCAGTGATCAGTGGTCAGTGGTTAGTGGTCAGTATTAAATTTTCTCGTTTTTTTATTGACGCTTCGCGTCTGTAAGGTACTAATCCGCTTTAGTGCGGTAGTGCGGCTTGGGGGGTTGACATGTTGAGATCTTGGTAATATAATGAGTGTATACTCATTAAGTAAAGACTAATTGAGTATTAATTCATTGAGTGTAGATTCATTAAAATGGAGGGTGCTCAATGCCAGGAAAACGCCAGATGCAAAAAGCGCAAACAAAGAGAAAAATTATTGACACTGCAATAAAAGTATACTCCGAACAAGGATTTTCCGCGCCTACGATTGCCATTGCCGGAGAAGCGCAGATTTCTCACGGTTCAATCTTTGTTCATTTCCCAACCGTCGAAGACCTTTTAGTCTGTCTGCTGGAGGAATTCTCCCAAGATATCAAAAGTGAGTTACACTCACTGTCCGAATCAGGCAGGAACATTGAAAAACTGCTGAGTATGCATATTGATGTGTTGATCAAACATGAAGGATTTTACAAACGCCTGACTAAAGAAGCCGTTTACCTGCCGGAAGAAGTTAAAAACACTTTTATAGCCATACAATCTACGGTGTCCATACATTTTTTGCAAGCCCTGGAGCCTGAAATGCGTGCGGGAAAAATTAAGGAGATCCCTTTTCACATGCTGTTCAATACATGGCTTGGCTTGGTTCACTACTATCTGTTGAATGGAGAGCTGTTCGCACCACGGGAATCGGTTTTGGCACGCTGCAAAAGCTCCTTGATTGAGAGTTTTTTGGCGTTGATAAAACAATAAAATTTGGAGGGAAAGAACATGAAAACCTGTATCGCTTGTGGAATGCCCATGAAAGAAAAGTCCGACTTTGCAATGGGTGACGAGAGCAAGGAGTATTGTGTCCATTGCGCCAATGAGGATGGTTCCATGCACTCTTTTGAAGAAAAGAAGGAAAGCTTAATCGGTTTTATCGTCAAAACTCAGGGGTTAGCCCGGGAGGCTGCCGAGAGCGCTGCTCTGTCCATGATGAGAAAACTCCCGGCATGGAGACATGGAGGAGACATATAATTGTCAATAACCTCTAAAAATGTCACCCCCTATCCGTGCTAATTATCTCTTGAAAATGTCACCCCCGCAGAGGATATCGATGTAAATAATTCCCATTTCTAACGAAGTGGCGCCTTGTTAAGTG
>Ga0082212_10002493_pt1 | contig 26781 bp, 11 predicted proteins | sample TergutNt197P3_FD_71548 | JGI IMG/M metagenome (GOLD analysis project Ga0082212, IMG submission 71548) | Neocapritermes taracua P3 segment gut microbial communities from Petit-Saut dam, French Guiana - Nt197 P3 | ecosystem: Host-associated > Arthropoda: Insects > Digestive system > Gut ...
ATATCGGTGTATTCGGGAAACTTAACTTCTCTGTCAGGCGGAATTCCTATTTTATCGATGTTTACATCGCTTGGGGTGTAGTAACGTGCAGTGGTAATTTTAAAGCCAACTCTCTCAAGAGGGTATACTTGCTGAACAGAACCTTTTCCAACAGACCTTTCACCGACAAGGTAAGCACGTCCTCGATCTTTAAGCGCGCCTGCCACAATTTCTGAAGCAGAAGCAGAACCTCTATTGATCAAAACGATTACTGGAATATCGGCAGGTACAGGTGCCCTGCCTCTTGCTGAAAAAACTCTGTTTTCAGATTCTATACGTGATTTGGTAGAGACCACCACACCCGTGACCCTGTCGCCTTCGGTAATCGCATCCACCGCTTTCAGGTGTACCAAATATTTGCAATTCACCTCTTCCAAGGCGTCCAAAATGGCAACTTTGAGGTATTCAACATTCACCCAAAACTGATGGGTGCTGAGTTTGACCGCCTGATCGCCGTAACTTTTCAGTTTGTCAAACAGCAATTCGTGAATAAAACCCCTTGGCTTGCCATCGGGACGCATCTGGTTGATCACCATACCCACGCTTTGGGAGGCAATTCCACCAAAGAAGCCGTAAGTTTCAATCAAAAGGGTCTCTGCTCCCATTTTGGCGGAGGCAATGGCCGCTCCAATTCCGGCAGGGCCGCCTCCAACAACCAATACACCGGTATGAATAGAGGGAGCCCTCTTTTTCTTCTCTATATGGGGCGCTACTCTTCCACAGGCTGTGCTTAGGGACGAAATGGCCGCCCCGGAAGTGAGAGCGACTCCCGCAGTCAAAAAATCTCTACGTTTCATGTTGTTGCAATTTATTTGTTAGAAGTTTCCTATTACGAGACAAAAATAGAAAAAAAATAGTTACCTTTACATAAATTTATCCATTAACAAAAAACATAACTCTATGAAACATTCTTTTTCCTATCTGATTGCAACGGCAATGGCAGTGACGCTTTTTGCGATCGCTCCCATACCGGCAGCAGGGCAAATAACCCTCAATTTTCAACATGCAGGGATTGTCACCATCGGATTGGCCGGCAGTGACAAAGCAACCATTGATTGGGGTGACGGGACACCCTTGGAAACGCACTCCCTAAAGTTTGGCGTGATCCCTGTCTCCCACAACTACTCAGGCGCTACTCCACGTACCATCACCATAACCGGAGGAAAAATACGGGGATTGGTTTGTACGGATATGGGAATCACTAATTTGGACGTGAGCACGGTGGCCACATTAAGTATTTTGGATTGCAGCAGGAATAGATTAACAAACATTGATGTGAGCAAAAATCTGGATTTAAGACATTTGACGTGCACCCATAATCAATTAACAACCATTGATGTGAGCCAGATTACATGGATAGCGCACATTCGGTGCAGTTTTAATCAAATAACAAGCCTTGACATAAGCAAAAACGTGGCTATGAAAAATTTGTATTGCGATCATAATCAACTTGACGCTAATGCCTTGAACAATTTTTTCCGAACGCTTCATAAAAACACCATTAATGGAGGAAAAGCCATATTCATAGCCGATAACCCCGGATTTGCCGGCGCCAACACAGCCTTAGCACGCGAAAGCGGATGGACAATAGGTGGTTTAACTAATTAATCCTAAAATAAATAATACCATGAAAAGAATATCTATCCTTAGCCTTGCAATCATATTTGCCTGTACATATCTTTCCGCCCAGCAACGGCAACAGGCAATCCCCTCTCAGGTGTCTCATCGGTTTGAGAATGACCATTGGAAAATAGGCTTTAACGAGAGGGGAATTGGTTCTCTTGAGAGTGTGAAAGATATCTATCACGCCAACCTTCTCGGCGGAGAGTTGGGCGATGTCTTGTTAGTCTATAAAGCCAGAAACAGTGTTTGGGCAAGACTCAGTCAAACCCTCAATACCACCGGATGGGAAACCCTTGTGCGCACAAGGGAGATGAAAATGGACGAAGGCGCTAAAACCATTTCGTACAGAGATATTGGCATGGGAAACGCCATTGACTTGGTCCAGCATTTCCAACTTGATGGAGATATATTGCATTGGAATATCGAAATTCAAAATAACTCCGAATTCCCCATTGAAATAGGCGACTTATCTATTGCGTTTCCCCTGCGTAGCGCCAGAACGGGATCTGATCGGAACTCCGTATTTGAGAATAATTACAATAGACACGCCATGATCTCCGGAGATGCCTCTTTTGTTTATTTTACCCGCTTGAACGGAGAAGCGCCCTATTTCCTTTTGTCGGTTGTTCCGGGAACAAAATTGGAGTATTCCGACAATGCACGCATGTATATCTATTCCGGAAAAACAGGGGGAGATGAGGCTCGAGGAACTTGGCGTCAGGAGCATACGCGTACATGGCTTCAGCCTGCCGGATCAAGAGGAGATAAATTGTCGTATGGATTTACTTTGCATATAGCAGATACTTATCAACAAATGAAAGAGCAACTTGTGAGCAGTCGATCTATTGATATAGATGTGGCACCCGGGATGACGGTTCCCAATACCCAAAAAGCGAAATTTTCGTTGAATACCCTCTGCTCAATCGATTCTGTTGAGCCGGAATTTCCGGCGCAGACCACGTTGAAATATCTTGGCAAGAAAGGGGCGAATACACATATTTATGAGGTGGAATTCAGTAAATTGGGTGAGAATATGCTCACCGTAAAGTTTGATGGCGGACGTAAAACCTACCTTGAATTTTATTGCTGCGAATCTCCCGAAATCATCACCAAAAAGAGAAGTTCGTTCCTCGTAAACAGTCAGCAATTCCGAGATCCCACCAAATGGTATGACGGTATGTATGGCATTTACGACATGGTAAAAGGGGAACTGCTCGGACCGGACAATCCACAATTATTTGATGATCAACGCACTTACTTTATCACTTGCGACGACCCCATTTTGGGAAAAGCGCCTTTTTTGGCCTCAAAAAATGTGGTCTTCCCCAATGATGCCGAAATTAAATCCCTGGAGTACCATATTAAGAATTTCATATGGGGCGGAATGCAGCGTACAGATAAAGAAACGCCTTACCCTTATGCCATATACGGTACTCCCAACTGGTATATCAACCGCAACCACAACTTGCGCTCCATCCAATCTACCCAGAAGTTAAATGTAGTACGGGCATGGCGCTCGTTTGATTATGCGCACATGGCTCTGATGTACTGGCACATGTATCAGATTGCTTCCCTCTATCCCGAAAAGAGCACCTTTATGACTGCCGATCAATATTTAGAGATGGCATTCAGAACGGCACTATCGTTCTATATCTATCCCATTGAATTTCTGGGAGAGTATTACGAACCTTATAAATGGGGGTGTTACAATGAGTTGATTTTTGTTGATATTATTGATGAATTAGAGGCGAAAGGATTCAAAGAGAAAGCGGCAGATTTGCGAAGCGAATGGGAGAAGAAAGCAAAATGGTTCATCTATGACGAAAGATATCCATACAGTTCTGAGTACATTACAGACAGAACCGCTTTTGAATCCACCTATTTTTTGGCAAAATATGGCGTAGTGAATGAGATGAAGCCGGACAAAAACCTTTGGTATGATCAGAATGAAGGGATATGGTATTCGCATCCTGTTGTTACCAAAGCTGCGGCAAGGGACTTTATGGAGCGTCAACTCTATGCCGCGCTTGCCTGTCGCAGCACTTTGGAGAAACAGTGGTTTAGATTGGGTGGAGACAACAGTTACAGTTATATGGCGCGAATGGGAGCATCCTGTATGTTGGATTATGGTTATCGCTTTGCCGATGACCCGTTTGAGTGGTTACGCATTGGGTATGCCGGTTATATTGGGCCCTTTGGATTAGTAAATACCGGAACGGCCGAAACCAACTATGGTTTTTGGTTCCCCGGTAAGGAGAAAGATGGAGCGCTGGGGCAATCCTTTATCTCTTCCAAAGTGGGAAGGAACTGGGCAGGAACCGACGAACTGCGTGGCCCGATGCGCTATTGCGGAGAGGCTGATTTGGGGTTGTGCGCCATTACAAGGACGGCCGCTACCATGTTGGTGGACGATCCCATCTTTGGATGGACAGTGTTTGGCGGAAATTTGACAGAAGATCCCAAACAATTTTGTGTCTATCCAGACGATGGAGTGCGTATTCGTTTTCGTCTTGTGAATGACAAAATCCGTGTCGGTTTGGAATTGGACAGGGACAACTGGTCGGCAACCCAACCCATTGTGGTGAACAGGGAGTTGAAAAGCATGGAACTGAAGCTCGAAAACGGCACCGGCAATAAACACACCACCCGAGTCAAAGTGGATGCCCAAGGTGCACGAAATCCCAAACTCTATCTAAACGGGAAGAGCGTATCCTCCAAGAGAGACCGCTACGGAGATTGGATCTTTGAAATTCCGGTGGAAGGAAAAGAGAGCAGCGTAAAACTCACGTGGAGTTAGTACCTATTGTTTAACCCATACGTTAGACCTTGAGGTCCTGATTTGAGGATCACGCGGTGGGTTTCGGTTCATACGGGCGTAATTGGGAATGGCCATCATGGGATTTCCGTTTGCCCATGTACCTTTAATCACCATTACGCCATTCAGCAGGTTCGGCGCCCATTCCGCTCTCAAAGAGCCGGTTCCAAGTGAGGTCTCGTTGATATTATTGCCATTGTCCACCTCTTCAAAGTTATAGATCAGCGGTCCGTAGCGCAAAGCAACCGCTCCTCTTGTGGCCTCCACCCGTACATCTGCCGTTATCTTTTGAATCTCCATGGGCAGGGTAAACTCCACTTTGTCGCCCGCTTTCCAAAGACGCTTGATTTCGGCATATCCTTTATTGACCACCGGTTCCATCTTTTGACCATTTACCGACAGGGACAACAAACCCTGTACGACAGGCTTGGAATCGTACAGTTCGCTCGTTTTGCGGTTGGGTACACGAACAAAGAGCGTAAACTCTCTCTCCACTTTGGGATTCACGGTAATGGCCACCTTGCCATCCCATGGATAGTTGGTTTGTTGCACCATCTCCACATCCGTGCCACAAACTCTCTCTACGTTTATTTTGCTCCCTATAAAAAGATTCACATAAATCCCCTGATCCGAAGTAAGATAACTCCATGTAGGAATCATTAACAGTGTTCTGGGAATAATGCCCACGCAACAGGGACAAGTGTGCCACGAATACCTGTCGCCGGGAGCGGAGAGCGGATTGGGATAGTAGAAGTTTTTGCCCGGCAGATCTAACGAGCCGAGCAGTGCGTTATAGAAGGTTTCTTCATACAAGTCGGCATATTTGGCGTCGTGATAGGCTTGATTTAATTTATGTTGAAAGTTGATCAAACCACATGATGCGCACGATTCACAATAGGCGTTATGTCTCAGGGAGTAGTTGGGACCAAAACCTTCCGAGGTTTCTCCGCTGCCCACGCCTCCGGTGACATAATACTTTTTGTGAATCATATTGTCCCACAGAGACATTGCGGCACTTTGGTATTCAAGGTCTCCTGTTTGAGCATACACATCCGACATAGCAGCATATTGATACACCGCACGTACGGCGTGCCCCACCGCTTCGTATTGCCGGATCACAGGGAGGTGTGACTGGTCATACTCTGTACCATCTCTGCGACAATCCAAAAGAAATTTTGCCAAATCAAAATAACGGTCTCCTTTTCCACTGCCTTCCACGTCGTTCACAAAACGACCAAAGCGAACCAACACCATCTCCATTCCCTGATGGCTGTCCCACCACTCAATTTGTCCCGGGTTTGGGCCGATGTTGTTTGCCCAGCAATCGGCCAATTTCTTGGCGGCGTTGTAAAGGCGTAAATCCGTACCGTTTGTCAGGATGTAGTGATTGATTGCCGCTTCAATAAAGTAGCTCGATGTGGAACCTTCCGATTCAGCCCTGTTTTTGGGACTCCATCTCGTCTCCCATCTGTTTTTATCTCGAATCGTATAACCTGTTTGCAGGTAACCGTCAGGCTCCTGAGCGGCAAGAATAATCGGGATCCACCTCTCCAATGTCTTTTTCATCTTGTCCTGCGCCGCAATGATTTCTTTATCTCCCTTAGGATCAACCATCAAGGCAATACACATAGACTCAACGGTTCGATGCACCCACATATTCGAGAACACATAACCTTTATGAAGACGATGGGGCAATCCTTTAAGCGCTTTTGCAGCTTCAATAAAGTTCTCGATACCTCCGGGGCCTAAGGTAAGATTGGGGTTCTCGCACTGGTCAATACACCAGGGGATCCAATTGACGATCATAGCCTTTGCCCTGTCGTTCCAAAGTGGGCTGTCAATGGAGTAGTTCTTGGTATAAACCACTTCAAGCCTGTCTTCTTTGGGAGGATCCGTCACTTTTACCAACAGGTTATGAGAGGCTTGAGATTTTCCCTTATGGGCGGTAAAGGCAAGCACATATTCGCCTGTGGCGGAGAAGGTGGCAGTGGCCTCAAGCGACTCTTTGTTGGAGAAAGTAACGTTTCCGGGGCCTGACACCTTTGTCCAATTTGATTTGGTAACGGGTGATACGGAGGTTACTTTTGCTGTTAAGTAGGTCTTTGCGCCAAGCATCACCGTTCTGTCTCCATTTGTTTTTACAATGGGAGGAAGATTTTGGGAATTGGGAGATTGAATCACCTTCCATTCAAGCAGGCAGGTGGCCAACCGTTGAACCGCTTCAACATCAATCTTCAGTTTGGTGGTTTCTACCTCGTCAAAGGTGGTTTTGTTGTATTCGCCAACCTTGAAGCCCAAACCTTTCGGGTTGGAAACGGGAACAAAATCGGTTCCGTTCCAGTAGGATACCCTGTAGGATTGAGGAAGCGGCATGGTGCCTTCCCAATCCCACCAAAAGAGTTCAATTTCGCCTGTTTTTACAGGTTGCGACCATTCGTACTGTACCCACTGGTCTGACGTCTGAGCGGGAGGTTGACCTGATGTCGCCCTCATAGGGCCTGTTTGAAGGTTTACCGCGTCATCATTTAACGTAGTAATAACCCTCCCTTCTGCCCTCTCTCCCTGGGAGATGGTTCCAATCGCCACAACGGCCATGTTGAGACCGGAGTCGTCTGAATCCGTGTCACACTGAGGCAATACGAACATTATCAATAATGCAAATGCCAAAGACAATAATAACCGGAATGTTGTCATTAAGGGGAAAAACAGTCTCTTCATAGTAAGAATTAATTAAGATTACAATCACAACAAAGGTAGCAATATTTAGAACTGTTCGCCTCAAATTTCATTTCTGATTGAAAATGCACATCGGAAAGCGATTTTATTACAAAAAAATGCATTTATTGTGATTCTTTTATTAACTTTGACCTTTAACTGCAATTAACCAATTAATCAATATTTAATATGAAAAAAACACTTTTTATTTCAATCATTTGTTTGTTTGCTTGCACCGCCGTGCAAGCGCAAACTGCACGGCGCGGAGAGCGCCCGAGATCTGCTTTTGACAGTTTGGCGCAAACACCGCCTATGGGATGGAACAGTTGGAACAAATTCAGTTGCAATGTGAGTGAAAAACTGATCATGGAGATTGCAGATGCCATGGTATCGTCAGGAATGAAAGACGCCGGTTACGAATACGTTGTAATTGATGACTGCTGGCAAATCAGTCGCGATGCCAATGGAAATATTGTACCTGATCCTGATCGTTTTCCTTCGGGGATGAAGGCATTGGCCGACTATATTCACAGTAAAGGTTTAAAATTTGGCTTGTATTCCTGTGCCGGATCCAGAACCTGTCAGGGACGCCCCGGAAGTAGAGGTTATCAGTTTCAGGATGCACGGCAATACGCCGAGTGGGGAGTCGATTTTCTCAAGTACGACTGGTGTTCCAACGAAGGACAAAATGCCGAAGCTGCCTATAGGACAATGAGCGATGCATTAAGGGTTTGTGGCCGACCGATTGTATTCAGCATTTGCGAATGGGGAACCAACGAACCGTGGAGATGGCCGGCAGGCATCGGACACATGTGGCGTATTTCACGGGATATCCGTGACTGCTACGAGTGTCTCTTTGACTGGGGTGGCGTGGGCGTCTTGGAAATCATTGACAAGCAGGTGGATCTATGGCGTTATGCAGGGCCCGGCCGTTGGAACGATTCGGAGATGTTGGAAGTTGGCAACGGAAGGATGTCTTACGATGAGTACGTTACCCACTTTTCTATGTGGTCGATGCTCGCCTCACCCTTAATGGCCGGAAACGACTTGCGCGATATGGATAAGACTACCATCGAAATCTTGACAAATAAGGAAGTTATTGCCATAAATCAGGATAAAATGGGAGAACAGGCGCGCCGTTTTATGAAGATGGGAGACCACGAAATATGGGTAAAACAACTTGACGGAGGAGATTTGGCCATGTGTTTTATGAATCGCTCGGAGCATGTCTGGGATTTAAATTACGACTGGAATGCGCAAACGATGTATTTTGCCCGTGGAATCAATCTGAGGACAAATGAATATAGCGTTCGTGATTTGTGGCAGCACAAAGAGATTGGGACTACTGCCAAAAACATGTTACACAAAATCCCCGGACATGGAGTTTTGATGATTCGCCTCTCTCTCAAGAAATAGATGAATACTTCTAAAAACCGGACAGTTTAACAAACTGTTTAAAGTTGTTAGAAACTGTTTTACAGCCTCATGCAAAGAGCCGCCCGGAAAATCAGGCGGCTCTTTTGGTTTCTTTCCCATAATATGGGCTTGGTGATTACCTCTTTCTCTTTTTTCTCTTACGAAAAAGCGGTAAACATAGACCCTATTTAAATTTGATTTCGATTTGGGTTATGGAGTGTGCAGGGAACGTATAAGTGACAACGCCACTCTTGACATCAACCTGCTTCTCTTTGGGTATGTACGAATCTTTTTTTGCGTAGGTAAAGTTCTCCAAAATCTCTCCTTCAATGGAACTTACTTGCGCTTTTCCCGCAAATGGAATGGCAGTATTGACAATGTCTGCTGTGATGGCCTTATTTTCATGACGATTCACCACATTCACAAAAACCGATCCCCTCTCCTTATTGTGAACCGAGGTTACATCAAGGTAAGGAATACCCGGATTGGTTTTTGTGTCAAATGTTTCACACTGGACATAGGTATCCACCGTGGTACCAAGGCAGTTGGTCGAGAACATTTTGAACGTATAAAAGAATGGCGATTTGTAGTAACCATTCACCCTGTCGTTAGACAAGACAGAAGCCATCATGGTAAGATTAGCCATCTTAACAATGTCGGAATTTCGTACAAATGAATTGAGACACATGGCATTGGCCATCACTCCACGCATATTCGAACCGCGTGCTGCCCATTCGTCAAAAGAGATCACTAACGGGGTTCTTCCCGGATACAATACCTTGGTCACCTCAATTTGCGCTCTTGGGATGTTTATTTTCTCCTCAAAATCAATCTGCCCGTCTCCCAAAAACTCGTAATAACTCAAGTTGGTCATGTTCTCCGCCCAGTAACGATGCACAGAAAGGTAATCGGCAAATCCGGTAAATGCTTTGATTATTTTCTCGTTCCAATCAAGCCAGCGGGCACGTCCGGCAATGTCGTGGGTATATTCATACCAACTGTTGTTCCAACGATCATACGGTTGCTCGTAATAGGCAGATGCTCCGCACACTACGGTTTTAATGCTCTGATCCACATTTTTCATCGCCTTGATGGCTTCCAAACCAATCTTACAGTAATCTTCGGCATTTTTGTAGCCATTAATCCACGATTCACCGTCAATTTCGTTTCCGATACACCAATACTTTACGTTATACGGATCGCGATTGCCGTATTTTATACGCAGGTCGGAGTAGTAGGTTCCCGAAGGAATATTGCAATACTCTACCCAAAAACGGGCGCCATTGATGTCTCCCAATCCAAGATTCACACAAATCACGTTTTCGGTACCCAGTGCACGGTTGAGGGCAACCCACTCATCCGTACCTACCGCGTTTGTATCAAAGCCTCCCCAGGCAAGATCTTTTCGTACCGGACGCTGTGCTTGCGGGCCAATTCCGTCCTGCCAATCGTAACTTGACAGATAGTTTCCCCCCGGCCAACGCACATTGGGAACTTTAAGTTCTCTTACCGCATCAATTAAGACGGTGTTCCACCCATCTTTATTTGCTTGTGGAGATGAAGGATTGTAAATTCCGCCAACAACAGAGTTTGTCGTGCTGTGGTTGCGGCCAATCGGCTCTTGAAAAACTCCGTAAATATTTGGATCGATTTCACCGATTTTTCTTTCGGTATCCACACGGATCAACGCCTTTTGCGCAAAGACCCCAAATGGGAGTAACATAGTGATGAACAGTAACTTTTTTTTCATGATAATAGTTTTTTAGTGGTTGTATGTTGATGCAAATATAACCATTTATTGTTTCAAAATAATGGTTAAATAATTCAAGATTTTTTCTTACGAAATATTTTTGTAACTTTACAAGTCTCAATTTTTTTAACCTAAAACCATAAAAGTATGAAACGCTGTTTTGTTTTCTGTTTTTTCTCTCTTGTTTTGGCATGTTTGGATCTCTTTGCCCAGCAGCAACGACAAGAACTTCCTCCGTTGGAATCCTTTCCCATGGAGAATGCCCACTGGAAAGTGAGCTACAATGCAAGAGGTCTTAACGGCCTTGTCAGTAAACACGATCCCTTTCAATCCAATCTCATTGGCGGAGAGTGGGGAGACGTGATGCTTGTCTATAAAGTCAAAGATGGGGTTTGGATGAGAACGAACACCTCATACAATCGTTTTAACCCTGTCAGGGAGATGAAAGCGAATGTTCAGGCCGGAACGGTATCGTACAAAGATGTCGGGATGGGTAACTTTGTAGAGATGACGCAAACGTTCGCTCTTGATGGCGAAGTCTTGCGCTGGAAGATCGATATTGTGAACAACTCCGACTATCCCATTGAGGTGGGAGACCTCTCATACACCTTCCCCACCCGCAGCGGCAGAAGCGGAGGTACAGACAGAAACGCCATCTTTCAGGGGAGTTTCTTTCGCCATGCCTACGTTTCAGGGGACGCTTCTTATACCTACTTCACCCGATTGACGGGAGATGCTCCCTACTTCTTATTGACGGTGGATCCGGGCACACAGTTGGAGTATTTTGATCCTCAAAGATTCTATATCTATTCCGGCAAGTCGGGATCGGAAGAGGTTCGCGGAACGTGGCGGCAGGAACACACCCGCGGATGGTTGCAACCCAAAGGAAAGGCCGGAGATAAGATGTCGTTTGGCTTTACCATGCACATTGCCGATTCCTATCAGCAGATGAAACAGAAATTGGTGGAAAGCCGCTCCATTGACGTGGACGTAGCACCCGGCATGACGGTTCCCAACACCCAAAAAGCAAAGTTCGCCATCAACACCCTCTGCTCAATTGATGCCATTGTGCCGGAATTTCCGGCACAGACAACGGTAAAGTACATCGGCAAGAAGGGCAACCATACCCATATCTACGAAGTGGAATTCAGAAAGTTGGGAGAAAACATGCTCACCGTCAAGTTTGACGGAGGACGTAAGACCTACCTTGAGTTCTTCTCCTGCGAATCGCCCGAAATCATCACCAAGAAGAGAAGTTCTTTTTTAGTCAATCGTTTACAGTTTCGCGACCCTTCAAAGTGGTGGAACGGTCTGTACGGCATTTATGACATGAAGGTTGGGATATTGCGCGGACCCGATAATCCCGACATCTATGACGACGTCACGCCCTACGTCTTGGCAAGTGACGACCCCATCCTGGGAAGAGCGCCATTCATCGCCTCCAAAAATGTGGTCTTTCCCAACGATGAAGAGATTGCCTCGCTGGAATATCACCTGAAACACTTTGTCTGGGGAGGATTGCAACGCACCGACAAAGAGACGCCATATCCTTACGGCGTCTATGGCACTCCCAACTGGTTTATCAATCGCGATACCGTGTTGCGCAAGCACTATACGGCCTATCGTCTGGACAAACTCCGTCTGTGGCGTACCTACGACTACGGACACATGATTATGTTGTGGTGGCATGCCTATCAGATTGCCAAACTCTATCCCGAAAAGTGCACCTTTATGACCGCAGACCAATATTTGGAGGTGGCCTTCAGAACAAGTCTGGCATTTTTTCACTATCCGCCTCAATTGGACGGCGACTACTATGAACCTTTTAAATGGGGAAACTACAACGAATTAGTCATTATTGACATGATTGATGAATTGGAGGCCAAGGGTCTCAAAGAGAAGGCGGCCGAACTGCGGCACGAATGGGAGAAAAAAGCCAAATGGTTCATCTATGACGAGCCGTACCCCTACAGTTCGGAGTTCGTTACCGACAGAACCGCTTTTGAATCGACCTATTTCTTAGCCAAATATGGCATTCAGAACGACATGAAACCAGATACAAACCTCTGGTTTGACCCCAACGCCGACAAATGGTATTCACATCCGGTGGTCACCAAGGCGGCTGCGCGCGACTTTATGGAACGACAACTCTATGCCGCGCTCTCCTGCCGAAATACCCTCGAAACGCAATGGTATAAATTGGGCGGGGATGCCAGCATGAGCTATATGGCGCGGATGGGGGCCACCGGAATCATTGATTACGGATATCGCTATGCAGACGACCCATACTTTTGGTTACGTCTCGGCTTTGCCGGTCATATAAACCCCTTTGGGCTGGCAAATACCGGCACTCCCGAATCCAATTACGGCTACTGGTTCCCCGGAAAAGAGAAGGATGGTGCCATTGGGCAAGCCTTCATCTCGTACAAATTCGGCGGGATGGCCAACTGGGGACGTGCGCAATCGTCACGCGGTGCATGGGAGTACGATATGGAGGGCGACCTGGGGTGGTGCGCCATTACAAGAACAGCCGTTACCATGTTGGTGGACGATCCCATCTTTGGGTGGATGGTCTATGGCGGAAACCTCAACGAAGAGCCTAACAGGTTTGCCGTCTATTCCGATGATGCGGCACGGATACGCTTTCGTGTTGTCAACGACAACATTCGGGTAGGTTTGGAGTTAGAGAGAGACAATATCTCAGGAACCCGGCCCATCATCGTAAATAAAGATATGAAGAGCATGGAACTTACACTCGAAAACGGAGTGAACTACAAACACACTACCCGCATCAAGGTCGATGCCAAAGGAGCATCCAACCCGCGACTCACTGCGGACGGGAAAAATATCTCCTCCAAACGAGATCGCTACGGAAATTGGATCTTTGACGTTCCCGTAGATAAAAGCGAGACCCTTTTGAAAATGACTTGGAGATAGATTCTATCGTCCAATGTTTACTTTATATATCTATTTTTATCAATCAAATTATTTAACTATCAATCTTTCTCTATGAAAAAACTACTATTATTGATGTTTGTTCTACTGGGAACCGGTGTTGCTTTTGCGCAAAATTACCAAATCTCAGGTAGAGTTACAGATGCAGCCACAGGCGAGCCTTTGCCTTTTGTATCGGTGATTGAAAAAGGCACCAATCGGATGACAATTACAGACGATAGTGGAAACTACCGACTTTCGGTTGCCGGACTTGATGCCGTGCTATTGTTTAGTTTTGTGGGCTATAAATCGCTTGAGATGACCGTTACGCGTAACGTGATCAATGCCCAGTTGGAAACCGAAACACTTCTCTTAGAAGAGACCGTGGTGGTAGCGTATGGTATTCAAAGAGGTACAGGATCAGGCTCTATTGGAGTGGTTAAATCGGATGATATTACCAAACTGCAGAGTGCCAGCGTTTCTCAGGCGCTTCAGGGAATGTCCTCCGGCGTACAAGTGGTGAATAATCAGGGATCTCCCGGCACAGAAAGTACCATCTATATTCGAGGGATCGGTTCCTATTCGGCAAGTACTGCGCCTCTGTACGTGATAGATGGCGCTCCTCAGCAAGGAGGCCTCAATTCGGTGAATCCCAACGATATTGAAAGTATCTCTATTTTGAAAGACGCCTCTTCCACAGCCTTATACGGTTCACGTGCGGCAAATGGAGTAGTGATGATTACCACCAAGAGAGGAAGATCGGAAAAACCGCAAGTTACTTTTTCTTCAAGGTGGAGTACCAGCACCTTTGCAGTACCCTTTCCCAAACAACTGTCTGCCGAGGGGTTATTGGAGAAGACTTGGGAAGGGAGATACTTAGACGCACTGTTGGGTATCGGTACGGTTCCAAAGATGAATGACGCCGAGGCAAGGGAGTATGCTTCAAAAAATGTATATCCTACACACTACTCATCTACTACATTTAACGGGCAAACTTACTATGTTGCCATGTTTAAAAACGCCGATGGAAGCCATTGCATGGAGCCTGTTGGGCTTGATGGAAAGTTCAAGAATGGTTTGGTTAACGTATTTGCCGACCAGGGCGACTGGAGTCAGGCATTTAACTTTGCATTGCGTCAGGATTACGATGTTAGCGTAAGCGGTACTGCAAACGGAGGAAAAACCCGTTACTTCTTCTCCGGTTCCTACATGGATGATAAAGGGTTCTTCTCCATCCAGCGTTTTGAACGCTATACCTCCCGCATGAACGTAAGCTCAGAGATTAAACCCTGGTTAGAGTTGGGTCTAAACTGGTCATATACCCACACGGGGCGAGATCAGGTTACCTCTTCGGCAGGGGTGCGTACCCTTCGCGTTCAACCCCCCTTGTGGTCGCCATGGTTAAGGAATATCGACAATACAGATTGGGTGCGCACGCCCAATGGCAATCTGATCCCCGACATGGGCGTATATCGTTCCGTTTGGCAGGGATATAACCCTATAGGCAGTTATTCAATGAAAAATAACCCTGACGATCAATCCTTCAGTTACGGCAAAGGAGATAATATCAATGCTCGGACGTATGTTCAGCTCAATATTGTGAATGGTTTAAAGTGGAGAACCAATTTTGCGATGTCGAATGGTCAATCTATTAGCCAATCCTTCTCTTCGAGTAGATATACACAGGCAAATCAGTTGAATTATGTAAGGGGAACCGGAGATTTGGTGGCTACCGCAGGTAATTCGGCATCCCGCAGTTCAAGAAGGACATATACCCAAACCATTAATAATTTGCTGACTTATGACAAATCTTTCAACAGGGTACATAATCTGAATGTACTGTTAGGGCAGGAGGCATATATTTACTTCTCTGAAGGCAACTCGTCCAGCGGTTCCGGAATTCCTGACAAAGCAGGCTTGTACGAACTTGCCAATGCCACAAGAGATTTTTCTGCAAGCGGATCGGCAGACAACACCCGTATGATGTCGTGGTTCTCTCGAGCAGAATACAATTACGATGATATCTATTATCTCTCCGGCAGCGTTCGCGCCGATGGCTCTTCCCGTTTCCATCCCGACAACCGATGGGGTACCTTTGGCTCGGTAGCAGCGTCCTGGCGCCTCTCTGCCGTAAGTTTTATGGAGGGAACGCGGGGATGGTTGAACGATTTGCGCATTAAAGCGAGTTACGGAAGCACCGGAAATGACAATGTGGCTCGTTATGCCTATCAAGGCACCTACGACGTATCCGATTTCAACTACATTGAAGCATACAATATGTCCCGTATTGATAATCCCGATTTGAGGTGGGAAAAAAATATCCAGTTTAATGCGGGAGTAGATTTTCGCATCTTAGGCAAAATTTCCGGTTCCTTTGAGTATTACCACCGTCAGTCAAAAGACCTGATATTCAACAGAGCGGTAGTGCCCTTTTTCGGTTGGACGGGAGGATTTGACCAAAATGTGGGCGCCATGAGAAATACAGGGATAGAGTTTAACATGAATGCCTACGTCATGAATAAACCCAATTTCAGATGGGATTTGAACTTCAACTTTACCACTCAAAAAAATGTAATGACCTCTTTACCGGACGGAGATATCTATCAATCGGTTTGGGACGCCGGTATCCACTACAGAATAACGGAGGGCAAATCTCGGTATGAATTGTGGATGGTTGATTGGGCAGGAGTTGATCCCACTGATGGCCGCCACTTTTTCTGGAAAAAAATATTCGACTTGGATGCCAATGGCGAGATCAAACGTGATGACAAGGGAGAGCCTATTGTTATTGATCGTGTAAAAACCAAAAACTATCAGGAAGTGGATGTTACCGAACAGCGCAACTGGCAGGGAAGCACCATTCCCTGGGCCTTTGGTTCGTTGACCAACAACTTCCGTTATAAAGACTTCGACCTCTCCTTTATGTTCTACTACAGTTTGGGAGGCAAAGTGGTTGACCTGATGTACCGCGAAGGTTTGATCTTACGCGGCGGTTTTGCCCTTGCAGATCAGGTTGACGACCGCTGGAGGCCTGATCACACAGATGCCACAATAGGGCGCCTTAGCATTGCGGATGTTACCTACGCAAACCCCACAGCAAGCCAGTTTGTTTTTGACAACACATATGTGCGCATGCGCAACGTGACGCTGGGTTATAATCTGCCCCGCACACTTTCTCAAAAATTGGGAATTGTGAATGCACGTATCTATTTTTCATCCGATAATCTCCTTACCTTTGGTAAATCGGCGCGGCGTGGCACCGATCCTGAAATCACCGTAACGGGTGTGGCTTCGGATGGAAATACCGTCAACATCAGAGGCACGGGAGACCCTTCCACAGATGAACGCTGGGGTGCAAGAAAAACCTTTACAGGCGGTATTCAATTTACTTTCTAATTTCACTTTATTAACAATAATCACATGAAAAATAGAGTATTAATATTTAGCATTGTGGCACTGTTTCTCACGGGAAACATGGCTTGCTCCGACTTTTTAGATACCCAACCCACAGATAGAATCTCATCGGAAGTTGCGGTTCGTGATGTACCCTCCTTACGGGCAATATTGGAACAAACGTATAAAAACCTGATCAATTATAACAGCGATTATGCATACGCAGGCCTTGCAGGCTATCAGTCGTTTATCGACCTCAGGGGGCAAGATTTGATTGGTTATAACAACGCAACGTGGTGGAACATCTGGATTATTTACGAATACAGAAATACCGTTACGGATGCCGCCAGTGACGCCATCAATATGTGGCGCTATTTCTATAACATTATTCGTCAAACAAACATCGTGCTTGCCAATATAGACGCTGCCGTTGGAGGCGAGGCTGCTCAGAATGAACGGAACTATATCAAAGGAGAGTCTCTTGCTCTAAGGGCTTATTCCTATTTCTTTATGGCCCAACTCTATCAACAGACATACGTGGGAAATGAAAACTTGAAGAATGTAATTTTACACACAAAACCGTTGATAGATCCCACCGGTCCGGACGCTCAAGGGGCACGAGCTTCTACAAAGGAGATTTACGACTTGGTCAGAGCAGATTTGAACACGGCTATCGGTTTGTTACCTGTTGCAAGCGGTACTCTTGGAAACCGAGTGAGTTACCGCATTAACAAGAACATTGCGCAGGCGATGCTGGCCAAAGTCTCCTTGGTAACCAATGAGTGGAGTGTTGCAGAAAGTATGGCAAGAGCAGCCCGTGGCGGTTACGCCCTGATGGAAGCGGAAGATTATTTGAAAGGTTTTGGCTTGAACCCCTTAACAAACGATGATAAAAATCCGGAGTGGATATGGTATCTTCCTCAAACCACACGAACCAGCACGAGCACCGGAGCGCGTCATCCTTCAACCTGGGCAAACATGAACTGGAGCGGAGTAAGAACCCCAACCGATATGATCTACGTAAGTTTTGATTTGATGGACTTGTATGAATCTGAAGACGTTCGTTTTGCGCAGTTTTGGCCAAGAACCGACAGGGAAAATATCAGAACGGGGGGATACCTGTGGACTTCAAATAAATTTGCCGACTTCTATGCCGGAAATTTTGTCTATGCAGGTACCCAAAAAATCAATCCCAACTATACAGGTACCCATCCGGACGCTGATGCAATATACAGAGCCTATTCGGGTCACGTGGCAGACAGAACATACAATGGACAGATCAACCTCTTCCGTGCTGCCGACATGTGGCTGATTGAGGCGGAAGCGCTGGCACGTCAAGGGAAGGATGCAGAAGCGACTGCCCTGTTGAATGAGCTGCGGATAAAACGTAATGCCTCGGAGGTTGCCGTTACGGGAAGCGATTTGGTTGAAGAGATTTTGAAAGAACGCCGCCGCGAGTTGTATGGCGAAGGAAGTTACCTGTTTGATATGCTCCGTACCAAGAAGGGCTTAAAACGCGGTCCTGATCACCCTGGCCAACTCGACCGCCCGGCAGGAGATTACATCTTCCTCTTCCAGATACCAAGTACCGAATTTATTTACAACGCAGCATTAAGTATCACCAACGACCAGAATCCGTTTGAAGGGACAACCATTCCTTCGAATATGGTAAAAAACTAAATCCGTACAATCATGAAACGTTTTTTTATCCTTTGTTTTTTATCTATCCTGCTCTCCCCCTCTCTCTCTGCCCAGCAGAGGCAACAGGCAGCCCAACGGTTAGAGACGCATCGCATGGAAAACGCCCACTGGAAAGTGGGTTATACTGCAAATGGTATCAACTCGCTTGAGAGCGTAAAAGACCCGTATCAGGCGAACCTCCTCAGTGGAGAGTTAGGCGATGTCATGTTGGTCTATAAGGTAAAAGATGGAGTTTGGATGAGAACCAATACCTCATATAATCGTTTTAACCCCGTGAGGGAGATGAAAGCGAATGCCCAAACCGGAACCGTATCGTATAAAGATGTAGGAATGGGCAACTTTGTTGAGATGACCCAAACTTTCCGTCTTGACGGTGAGGTGCTGCACTGGAATATTGATATTGCAAACAACTCCAAATATCCGATTGAGGTTGGAGATCTGTCCATTACCTTTCCTTTGCAAAGTGGACGTGGAGGTTCGGATCGAAATTCCGTTTTTGAAAAGAACTATAACAGGCACTCCTACGTCTCAGGAGATGCCTCTTTTCTCTACTTTACGCGTGTCAATGGAGAAGCACCCTATTTTCTGCTGACGGTTGATCCGGGCACCAAATTGGAGTTTTCCGACAATTCGAGGCTATTCATACACTCCGGTAAAACAGGGCGAGACGACACTCGCGGTACCTGGCGTCAGGAGCATACGAGCGGATGGCTTCAACCTGCCGGATCCGGAAAGGATAAACTCTCCTTTGGTTTTACTTTGCACATATCCGACACCTACCAACAGATGAAAGAGCAAATCGTAGCAAGCCGCTCCGTGAATGTGGAGGTGGCGCCCGGTATGACGGTACCGATTACCCAAAAAGCAAAATTTGCCCTGAACACCCTCTGTTCAATCGAATCTGTGGTTGCCGAATTTCCGGCAACCACAACGATTCAATATCTCGAAAAAAAAGGAGCAAATACACATATTTATGAAGTAGAATTCAAGAAATTAGGAGAGAATCTCCTTACCGTTCATTTTGACGGAGGACGTAAAACCTACCTCGAATTTTATTGCTGCGAATCGCCCGAAATCATTACCAAAAAGAGGAGTTCGTTTTTGGTAAACTCCCAGCAACACCGAGAGCCGTCAAAGTGGTATAACGGACTGTTTGGCGTATATGATATGGTAAAAGGGGAACTTCTTGGGCCTGATAATCCCCAAATGTTTGACGATACCCGTAACTACTACATCGGCAGCGATGACCCCGTTTTGGGAAAAGCGCCTTTTCTCGCCTCCAAAAATGCGGTATTCCCCAACGATAAGGAGATTGCTTCGTTGGAATACTATTTGAAACACTTTGTGTGGGGAGGCATGCAACGTACCGACAAAGAGACTCCCTACCCTTACGGAGTCTATGGTACGCCCAACTGGTATATCAATCGCGATACCGTGTTACGCAAACACTATACGGCGTACAGTTTGGACAAGTTACGTCTGTGGCGTACCTTTGACTATGCCCATGTAGCCATGTTGTGGTGGCACATGTACCAGATAGCCAAATTCTATCCCGAAAAGTGCACCTTTATGACCGCCGATCAATATTTGGAAGCAGCATACAGAACGGCAAAAGCGTTCTACGTTTACCCTGTGGAATTGGACGGAGGATATTATGAACCTTTTAAGTGGGGATGTTACAACGAATTGCTTACGGTGGACATCATTGATGAATTGGAGGCAAGGGGACTTAAAGCAAAGGCAGCCGATTTACGCGCCGAATGGGAGAAGAAAGCCAAATGGTTTATCTACGATGAACCGTATCCCTACAGTTCGGAGTATGTTACGGACAGAACCGCTTTTGAATCGTCCTATTTCTTGGCAAAATATGGCGTGTTGAACGACATGAAACCAGACACAAACCTCTGGTTTGATCCCAACGCAAACAAGTGGTATTCACATCCTGTTGTTACCAAGGCAGCAGCACGCGACTTTATGGAGCGCCAGCTCTATGCAGCGCTCGCCTGCCGAAGTACCCTTGAAACGCAATGGTTTAAATTGGGGGGAGATAACAGTTTCAGTTACATGGCTCGCATGGGATCTTCTGCCATCTTGGATTATGGCTATCGCTTTGCGGAAGATCCATACGAATGGTTACGCCTTGGCTACGCCGGCCATATCGGACCATTTGGCTTAGTGAATACCGGAACGCCGGAAACAAACTACGGCTTTTGGTTCCCAGGTAAGGATAAAGACGGCGCATTGGGGCAAAACTTTATCTCCTCAAAAGTGGGTCGAAACTGGGGAGGCACAGACGAACTGCGCGGCCCGAGCCGTTATTGCGGAGAGGGCGATTTGGGTCTGTGCGCCATCACCCGCACCGCCGTTACCATGTTGGTAAACGATCCCATCTTTGGGTGGACGGCATTTGGCGGAAACCTCACCGAAGATACAAGTCGCTTTAGCGTCTATTCCGATGACGGAGCACGGATCCGCTTTCGTATTGTCAACGATAACATCCGGGTGGGCTTGGAGTTGGATAGAGACAATATCTCCGGAACCCAACCTGTTATTGTGAATAAGGATTTGAAAAGCATGGAACTGAAACTCGAAAACGGGAGCGGAAATAAACACACTACCCGTATCACGGTGGATATGAAAGGGGCAAGCAACCCGCGACTCACTGCGGATGGAAAAAATATCTCTTCCAAACGGGACCGCTACGGAAACTGGATCTTTGACGTTCCGGTGGAAAAAAGCGAAGCCCTTTTGAAAATGACTTGGAGATAGATTCTAATACTTGAACTACTGGGTGCTTCTAAAAATCCCAAAATCAATACTTGCAACTGAGACAACCGAGCCTTGGCGAGTTTATGAGCCGACTGGCGAATAACTTTATTCGGAGTTTACTACGTGAAAATGGACATTTTGTCGATGGAATGTAACGCAGGGTTTGTTTTTTAGAAGTGCCCTATTTATTAACTTAAAATTTACAAAAAATTATGCGAAAATTATTACTTATGTTGTTTGTACTGCTTGGAACGGGGCTTGCGTATGCGCAAAATTACTCGATTTCAGGTAAGGTGACAGATGCAGGTACAGGAGAACCTTTGCCTTTTGTAACGGTCATTGAAAAAGGAACGAACCGGTTGGCCACCACCGATGACGCCGGAAATTATCGCCTTATGATCTCCGGAGTCAATGCCGTGATTGAATTTCGACTGATGGGATACAACCCATTGGAGCTAATGGCTACGTCGCCTGTGTTGAATGCTGCGCTGGCGAATGACGCGTTGGGTTTGGATGAAGTTGTGGTGATTGGTTACGGAACGCAACGCAGAGGAGATGTTTCCAGCGCAATTGTCAGCATCAAAGCAGATGATTTCACCACCGGTAAGATTGGAGACGCAGCTGAGTTGATTAAAGGCAAAGTTGCCGGTTTAACCATCATCAATGCAACAGGCGACCCGAATGCGACATCAAGTATCAGACTTCGCGGTGTTTCAACGCTCAGGGGCTCCGTAACGCCCTTAGTTCTGATTGACGGTATTCAAGGAGACTTAAATCATGTAGCGCCTGAAAATATCGAATCGATTGACGTATTAAAAGATGCCTCCGCTTCCGCTATCTATGGTACTCGCGGAGCTAACGGGGTTATCATTATCACCACAAAATCAGGCCGCCGTGAAAGCCGTGTGGAGGCAAACTATTCATCCTACCTCTCCAGTTCGCGCTGGGTAAAAAAGGCTAAATTTATGGATGCAGAAGATATCAGGCAAGGATTGACTACGTTTCAAGATGATGGTTATGAGACGAATTGGTTAGATGCTATTTCTCGCACAAAAGGCGGTTTTACCCAAAATCACTCGTTAAGTATGAGGGGAGGGACGCAAAAGTCCACCTATTCCGGCAACTTTACATACAGGGACGAAACAGGGATTATGCGTAGAAGCGAAAACATGACAATGACAACACAATTAGACTTTTCCCAATATGCCTTGAACGATATGTTGAAAATTAACATTAACTTATTGTATCGCAGAGGGATTCGCTCAAGGGATAACAATACCGACAGAGATGGGCACGAATCCAGTTTACAGGCGTATCGTCAGGCAGTGATTCGTAATCCGACTTCTCCTGTTTATAATCCGGATGGTACCTATTTTGAAGAATTTGGCCGCTTCCAATATTATAACCCCGTGGCCATACAAAATGAGTATGAGGGCGATATACGCAACAATCGCGCCCGTCTTACCGGAAATCTTACGTTTGAGCCGATTAAAGGATGGCAAACCAACTTGATGATGTCCATCAATGAAAACACCTCAGAAACTCAGACGTATATAACAAGCAGTCATTTTATTAATGCTACAACCGGAATACGTGGAAGTGCGTCAAAAGCGTCCAGTAATACACGCAGCGATGAAGTACAACTGACTTCAAGGTATAGTTACAATAAAAATGGGCATCGTTTTAATGCATTAGCGGGATACACTTACTATTACAATGTATCTGACAACTTTGGTGCAGGTAATTCAAATTTTCCAACGGAATCATACCTGTTTAACAATATGGGACAAGGGACCTTCCTAACGGATCCTACACGCACAGTATCAATAAGTTCTGGGAAAAGCGACAATACCTTAATCGGCTTTTTTGGACGTGTCGAATATGGATATGACAATCGTTACAATGTATTAGTGGCTGTACGCCGCGAAGGTTCGTCTCGATTCGGCGAAAATAACAAATGGGGCACATTCCCCTCTATTTCAGGCGCTTGGAATATGCATAATGAAAATTTCATGCAAGGAATTGCTTGGTTGAATGAGGCCAAAATACGCCTTGGATATGGGATTTCCGGAAATAATGCTAACAGCAACTACGCTTCGCTCGTCTTATATAATTACCAGGCGAACTCGGCCGGACGTTATCTTACTCAAGATGGCAGATGGAAGGCTTCCTTGCAAGCCACCCAAAACCCGAACCCTAACCTGAGATGGGAAAAAACACAGGAATTGAATTTTGGCTTGGATTGGCGCCTCTTTAATAATCGCTTTAGCGGTAGCATTGATCTATATCACAAAAAAACGGTTGATTTATTGTTTTCCTATAACGTACCTATTCCACCCAATATGTATGGTACAATGTTAGCAAACGTAGGCGAAATGTTAAATAAAGGTATCGAACTGATATTTAATGCAGTTCCGGTCAAAACAAAAACGTTTGAATATCAAACAACCCTTACCATGTCGCATAATTCAAACAAGCTGTTAAGTCTTTCCAATGATTTGTATGAGACGAACAATTTCCAGGAATTAAACCAGGGAATCGGTGATCCTATCTCTTCGAATCGAACCCATTGCCTTGAAGTAGGTACTCGCTTGGGTGATTTTTGGATGCCTCATACGGTAGGTGTTGACGAAAACGGAACCATACTAATTGAGGTTTGGGAAAATGAGCAATGGGTTGTGAAGCCGTACGAAAGCAGGTATCAGGCGCTGTCTAATCGTCAACGGTTTCAAAATGGTTTTCCAACAATCATTGCCGGATGGAATCATTCGTTTCGATATAAAGGATTTGATTTGAATATGCAATTCATCGGCCAATTCGGATACTATATACTGAATACACAACGCGTTTATTACGAAAACAATTCGATTGCCTACAACCGTCTGAAATCGGCAGCTGACTACCATCCTGCTGTGGATATCGATTTAAATCCTGTGATTGATCCGGCTACCGGTAAACAAAAAATGGTACGTTTGTCAAGCACCATGCAACAAGGTGTCAGAAGTGATCATTTAGAGAAGGGCGATTTTGTAAAATTCTCCAATTTTACATTTGGATACTCCTTGCCGTTTAAAAGTAACAACTTTATAAGAAGTGCACGCCTTTATGTTTCCGGCCAAAATCTATTTTGTATTACCGGATATTCGGGCATTGATCCTGAAGTACCCATCAGTGCACAAACGCCTGGCGTTGACGCTCGAGACAAATATCCAACCGTGCGCACATATACAGTTGGTGTAAATATAAATTTTTAATCTATTGAAAATTATGAAATCATTTAAAAATATCATTATTGGATTTGCTACAGGAATTTTGATGATGTTCAGTTCCTGTACCGATTTATCGGAAACTGTTTATGGCCAATTGGCAGATAGCACAATTGATATGAATGACCCCGATGATGTGGGCGATTTTATGGGTAAAGCGTATGCTCAATTGCGGGCAATGTACTGGGGATGGCCCGGTTATTATGATTTACAGGATGAATGTTGTGATCTGTACGTGACGCCCAATCGCATCGGCATTGGATGGGGTAACTTTTATATATTGTTGCACAAACATCTGTGGAATAATGCTACACTAAATCATCTCAACATCGTATGGAATGGTTGTTATATAGGAATTGGGTATGCCAATAAATGTTTGGATGTGATGCCTGAAGGCGGTTATAATTATGCTTCCATGCGCTTTATACGTGCGTTTAACTACTATATATTGTTGGATACATGGCGTAATATACCGTTGGAAACAACCCAGGAATTGGAACCCGGATATTTACCAAAACAAGCATCAGGAGAAGATATCTTTGATTTTTGCGTGCAGGAACTGCTTGCAATAAAAAATGATTTGGGTACTAATAAGATACATGGATATCCCAATCGTTACGCTGCGTGTATGACATTAGCCAAATTGTATTTGAATGCGAATGTCTATTCAAATACAAACGACAATAGCTGGTATGAAAAGGCGTTGGCAGAGGTTAATGAAGTGATTAATTCGGGCAGTTACCGTTTGGCGACACATTACTTGGATAATCACAAATCAGATCTTAACAACTCTTCCGAAGTGATATTTGCCATTCCGTATGACAATGTAAATGCACGCGGTAATTACAATGTAAATAAAGCGCTTGCGGCCGCAGGAAGGGCTGCTTTTGGTTATACAGGCGACACACCTTACAATGGGAGCGCTGCTGTACCTCAATTTATTGATACTTACGACCCTGACGATAAACGATTGGACTATACATGGACCTACGGTATTCAACGGAACGCTACGGTTGTGAATGGAGTTACCATCCCAAACTCGGGAGATCCTATAGCAATGACACAGGACGACTGGTCAGGAACAGGTTTTCTGAACTATTCCAAGGAGTTACATTCGGTTGATGAACCAGGTTGTTATCAGCAGGAGGGGTATCGTATTATAAAAAGCGAGATTGTTCCGGGGCAAGCCGGAACTTATGGCAACGACGTGCCTTTTTTCCGTTTATCAGATGCGATGTTTATCAAAGCGGAATGTTTGCTTCGCTTGGGACGTGACGAACAAACCGCAGCGGACTTAATTACTGAGGTACGTATGCGCTCTTTTGATGATCCGGAAAAAGCAAAACGTACGGTAGCCGATTTAAAAAGCGGAAGTATTTACAAATACGGAGTTCGTGAATGTATAAGCACCGGATATAACGTTTGGGATAATTGGATTGAAATTCCCGAAGGCGGAGCCGATATTGAACTCGGCGGACTTTTAGACGACCTCGCATGGGAATTTATTGGGGAACATCATCGCCGTCAAGACTTGATTCGCTTTAAGATGGGAGACGGTCGGAATGTTTTCAACGGAAAATCATGGTTCTCTAAAAGGGCTACCAACGAGACACATTGGAATATATATCCCATTCCGAGAAATGCGATGAATTCCAATATTTCATTGGTACAAAATCCGGGGTACCAAGATTAATTTGTATGGAGATGAAACGTTGTTTTATTATCAATGTATTGTTTTTGCTGTTGAGCCTGTATGCTTCGGCTCAACAGCAAAGACCTCCACAAGTCCCTCGGTTAGATACACTTCGAATGGAAAATGCTTACTGGAAAATGGGTTATAACACAAGAGGCATTTGTGTTATTGAAAGTGTGGCGGATCCCTATCATGCGAATCTTTTAAACGGGGAGATTGCCGATGTTCTTCTCGCCTATAAAGTGAAAGACGGGGTCTGGCTTCGACTGAACCCTCGAAACAGGGAGATGAAAGTAGATGCGGCAGGCGGCGCCATTTCATACCGCGATGTCGGTACCGGCAATGCGATTGAAATGATTCAGTTATTCCGTTTTGAAGGAGACGCTGTTCATTGGACGATTGATATTGTAAATAACAGTAAATTTCCGATTGAAATAGGCGATTTGGCATTTGCTTTTCCTTGGAATGGCGGAAGAGGCGAAAACCCCATACCCATATTTGAAGGCGCATTTATCAAACATGCCTTTATTTCCGGTGATGCCTCTTTTTTCTATTTTACGCGTTATAATGGAGAGGTCCCCTATTTTCTAATGATGACAGATTCCGGCACCGGATTGGAATATTTTGATGTATCACAGGATGGCAGTGTGTATCGTGCATTTATCTA
>Ga0082212_10002494_pt1 | contig 26781 bp, 17 predicted proteins | sample TergutNt197P3_FD_71548 | JGI IMG/M metagenome (GOLD analysis project Ga0082212, IMG submission 71548) | Neocapritermes taracua P3 segment gut microbial communities from Petit-Saut dam, French Guiana - Nt197 P3 | ecosystem: Host-associated > Arthropoda: Insects > Digestive system > Gut ...
TCATCCAGGTGGCTTTCAACTCGTCAAGCGAAATATTTTCGCGTGTGAATGGCGTCAGGTCATCCTCGTCCTTCGGTACAAAGGTAAACAAATCAATCTTATTAAAAACCACCAGAACAAGCTTGGGCGTTTTGTCGATTTCAGCCAGTGTACGGTTGACTACTTCGATCTGCTCTTCAAAGGCAGGATGCGAAATATCCACGATATGCAACAGTATGTCGGCGTCGCGCACCTCATCCAGCGTCGATTTAAACGATTCGATAAGTTCTGTCGGCAATTTACGTATGAACCCGACCGTATCGGAAATCAAAAACGGCAGGTTGCCGATGATCAACTTTCGTACTGTCGTATCAAGTGTAGCAAACAGTTTGTCTTCGGCAAATACCTCAGTTTTACATAAGAGGTTCATCAGCGTCGATTTACCCACATTTGTATATCCTACCAGCGCTACACGCACCATCTTTCCGCGATTCTTTCGCTGCGACGACATTTGCCGGTCGATCTCTTTCAGATCATTTTTCAGTTTGGATATTTTTTCCATAATGATACGGCGGTCGGTTTCGAGTTGCGACTCGCCGGGTCCGCGCATCCCTACACCGCCGCGCATGACACCGCCGCGCTGCCGCTCGAGGTGTGTCCACAACCGGGTCAGACGCGGCAACATATATTGATATTGTGCCAGTTCCACTTGTGTTTTGGCATGAGCCGTCTGCGCGCGTTTGGCAAAAATATCGAGGATAAGATTCGTTCGATCCACTATTTTTATCTCCAGTTCTCTCTCAATATTACGAATCTGCCGGGCTGAAAGTTCATCGTCGAAGATAACAAGTCCTATATCATGTTCTACGACATATTCCTTTATTTCCTGTAATTTACCTTTCCCGACAAACGTTGTATGATTTGGGTGGTCGACTTTTTGCGTAAACTTTTTCACCGCTTTCGCGCCTGCGGTTTCGGCAAGAAAAGTCAGTTCGTCAAGGTATTCTTTCACTTGCCGCTCGTTCTGCTCCGGTGTGATCAACCCGACCAACACCGCATTTTCCGTTTTTGCCTCCGATATGATAAAATCTTTCATCCTGTACTTTCCACTAATACGCACTTTCACACTGCAAATATAGAACAAGCCGGGAGTAGAACAAAATTTATATGCAATTTTTTATGCCAAAGCGTCGACATCTTCGCGGCAATTCAGCTTAATATTTAATTTTCGAATATCAATCCATTGATGTTTTTGTCGACTGTAACCGTGCGGTTACGGTCGATTTGTGAACCGAGTATTTTTTTGGATAAATCGTTCAGAACGAGGTCTTGAATCACACGTTTTACGGGACGGGCGCCAAACTGCGGATCATACCCTTTGTCTGCCAGAAAGTATAATGCCGCATCTGTAAATTCAAGCTGGATGCCGCTTTTCGCCAACATTCGTTGTGTGCCGGCAAGTTGCAAGCCGACGATCTGGCGTATTTCATGTTCGTTCAAGGGAGTAAACATGATGATCTCGTCAATGCGATTCAGAAATTCGGGTCTGATGGTTTTTTTCATCAGGTCGAGGACTGCATTTTTCGTGTTCGTAATCACTTGACGACGGTTTTCATCCGTTAAATACTCGAAGTTTTCACGGATCAGCAACGAGCCGATGTTGCTTGTCATGATGATGATCGTATTTTTAAAATTGACGGTGCGTCCCTTGTTATCGGTGAGGCGTCCGTCATCGAGTATCTGCAACAGGATATTAAAAACATCGGGGTGCGCTTTTTCTATTTCGTCGAACAAAACGACCGAATAGGGTTTTCGCCGGATGGTTTCTGTCAGTTGTCCGCCTTCTTCGTAACCCACATATCCCGGAGGGGCGCCAACCAGACGGCTGGTGCTGAATTTTTCCTGATACTCGCTCATATCGATGCGTGTCAGCAAGTTTTCATCGTCGAACAGGTATTCTGCCAACGCTTTTGCCAATTCTGTCTTACCGACGCCTGTCGTACCGAGGAAGATAAAAGAGCCGATGGGCCGTTTCGGGTCTTGCAGTCCGGCGCGGCTGCGGCGTACCGCATCGGCAATGGCTTTGATCGCTTCGTCCTGCCCGACGACGCGCTGATGGAGTTCGTCTTCCAGATGCAGTAATTTTTCCTTTTCGCTTTGCATCATCTTACTGACGGGTATCCCTGTCCAGCGCGAGACGACTTCCGCAATATCATCGGCGTCGACTTCCTCTTTGATCATTGCGCTGCCGCCCTGCATCTCATGCAGCAACGTCTGTATCTCGTTGATCTGCACTTCTTTTTCTTTCAATTTGCCGTAGCGTATCTCTGCTACTTTGCCGTAATCGCCTTCGCGCTCGGCTTTCTCGGCTTCATACTTGAGGTTTTCGACGTCAATCTTTATTTGTTGGATTTTGTTGATCTGTTCTTTTTCGTTTTGCCATTTTGCCTTCAACTTTTTCTCTTCTTCTTTCAGATTGGCTATTTCCTCACTCAGCACTTCCAGTTTATCGTGGTCTTTTTCACGTTTAATCGCTTCCCTTTCGATTTCAAGTTGTGCAATGCGGCGAATGATCTCGTCGAGTGATTCAGGGACGGAATCAGCCTGCATACGCAAACGCGCCGCTGCCTCGTCCATCAGGTCGATGGCTTTATCCGGCAGAAAACGTTCGGTGATATACCGGCTCGATAACTGAACCGATGCGATAATCGCATTATCCTTGATGCGTATCTTGTGGTGATTTTCGTATTTTTCTTTCAGTCCCCGAAGAATGGAGATCGAATCTGCCTCGTCCGGTTCGTCAATCATTACCATCTGGAAACGGCGTTCAAGCGCCTTGTCTTTTTCAAAGTATTTCTGATACTCGTCTAACGTGGTGGCGCCGATCGCGCGCAGTTCGCCCCTTGCCAGCGCCGGTTTCAAAATGTTGGCTGCATCCATGGCGCCTTCGCTTTTACCGGCGCCCACTAAGGTATGAATCTCGTCAATAAAAAGTACGTGCTCGCCACTGGACCTGATTACTTCGCTGATGACTGCTTTCAGGCGTTCTTCAAACTCGCCTTTATATTTTGCCCCTGCAATCAAAGCGCCCAAATCAAGGGAGAAGATTTGTTTACTTTTCAGATTTTCAGGCACATCACCCCGGATGATCCGGTGTGCCAGTCCTTCGGCAATAGCCGTTTTGCCGACGCCCGGCTCGCCTATCAGGATCGGATTGTTTTTTGTCCGGCGACTGAGTATCTGCAATACGCGCCGTATCTCTTCATCGCGGCCAATGACAGGGTCTAATTTCCCCGATCGGGCACGTTCATTCAGGTTGACGGCATATTTTCCAAGCGCGTCGTAGGTTTCTTCGGCTGACTGATTGGTAACCCTGTTTCCTTTCCGCAATTCATTGATGGCTGCACGCAGTTCCTTTTCGGTCATGCCGGCGTCTTTCAGTATTTGTGATGCGTCGCTTTTTCCGGTAAGCAATGCCAGCAGGATGTATTCGAGCGAAACATACTGGTCGCCTGATTTACTACTGTAGTCCACAGCCTTTTGTAAAATGTTATTCATCTCGCCGCTCAGATAAGGCTCCCCGCCTGTAACTTTGGGTCTCAATTTAATGTTCCGGTCTACCTGACGGACTACACCCTGTAGATTGACTCCCAGTTTTTGAAACAGGAATTGCGCCACATTCTCTTCTGTCATAATGACACTTTTTAACAAGTGAACCGCTTCGACCGCTTGCTGATTGTGCTGCGATACAAGATGGACAGCCTGCTCGCAAGCATTTTGCGCCTTGATTGTAAAATTATTAAAATTCACCATATTACCATTTTTTCTAATGTTGTTTTCTTATTAATATCCTCTAAAGAAATATCAAAATAAGTGCCAAAGAAAAAATATGCCATTCTGACATGGATTTAGAATTGAAAACTGGATGAAAATAAAATAGTAACTAAACGAACTGTTTTTTTTTGCACATAATTATCAGCGAATCTCCCAACTTCCGTAAAAATACGGGTAAAAATCCGGAAAAACCAGTAATTTTACTGGTATTAATTATGAAAAAACCCATTATCTTTGCAGCGTGAATTAACAATTCAAGGTTATGACATATTTTAATAATAATACCATTTTAAAAAACTGGAAGATGAAAAGGATTACATTCGTTATCGTTTTTTTTATTGCGAGTCTGTTATTTAGCCACGCTCAGCAAATACCTTCAGTTCGCTTGAAGAATCTGAATGGTAAAACCGTCGATACTTCTACGCTTACAAATAACAACAAGCCATTCATCATCAGTTTTTTCGCTGCCTGGTGCAAGCCTTGCCTGCGAGAATTGGACGCCATCAAAGAGGTATATGAAACATGGCAAAACGAAACTGGCGTGATCCTGTATGCCGTTTCGATTGATGATGCGCAAAACAGTTTGAAAGTGGGGCCGGACGTCAAGGCAAAAGGCTGGAATTTTGAAATTTTACTCGACCCGAACTCCGATTTTAAACGTGCGTTAGGGGTCAACCTGATTCCGGCAGTTTTTGTTGTGGATGGAAACGGAAAAATCGCCTATTCCCGTACCGGATATACCGACGGCTCGGAAGAATTATTGATTGATGAAGTCCGTAAATTATTAGCGCCCAAAAAAAACAGGAATGATTAAACGATATACTTCTTTTATGTTGTTTTTCGCACTTGGTTATTATGCTCATGCCCGGGAAGAAAATAAACGACCTTTCACACTGCAGGGTAGTTTACAGTCGGACATCCTCTTTCCGCAAAAGGATACGACCATCATTCCTTCTGAACAGTATGAGAAGTTGTATGACAAATTCGCTTTGACGAATACCTATCTTGACTTGAATCTGTATAGCCGACATGTAAACGCGGGCGCCCGTTTTGAATTTTTGCAACACCCGCTGCCGGGATATGAAACCGATTTTGCCGGCTGGGGAATCCCTTTTTTTTATGCCGCCGGGATATTTAAAAAAGCCAAGCTGACCATCGGCGATTTTTACGACCAATTCGGTAATGGACTTGTTTTCAGAACCTGCGAAGATCGAAGTCTTGGTATTGACAATTCACTGCGAGGCGTTCATCTGCTGTTCGAACCCTTTAAGGGAATACAATTTAAGGCGATAGGTGGTCAGCAACGACGTTATTGGGCGCACAACAACAGCCTTATTGTCGGAGGTGATGTCGAAATGAATGTTGATCAATGGATCAGCCGACTGGACAAATCGAATACACTCCTGATGCTTGGAGGCTCGCTCGTCGGGAAACACGAAAGCGCTACCGACTATATTACCGACCCGACCTACAGGTATTACCTGAACCTGCCGGAAAATGTCGGCGCATACAATGTCCGCATTCGTTTACAAAAAGGATTTGTTACATTCATAGGCGAATATGCGGAAAAAGTCAACGATCCATCGCGTGACAACAAATACATTTACAAGAAGGGAAATGCACTGCTTCTGTCGGGTTCTATTGCTAAAAGCGGCATAAGTGCATTATTGCAAGCCAAAAGAAGTGACAACATGTCGTTTCGAAGCAAACGCGCAGAAGATGCAATACTGCCATCGTTCATCAACCGTCTACCGGCGTTTACTATACAACAGACCTATCTTCTGGCCTGTCTATATCCATATGCCACTCAACCCGACGGAGAATGGGCGTTTCAAGGTACTTTCGCCTATACATGCAAGCGCAACACCTTGTTGGGAGGCAAGTACGGCACCATGCTCAAATTGTCGGCTTCGCATATACGAGATATCGACAAACAGTATTTTATGGACGATTATGATCCCAAAAATGAAAATACCTTTTTTTTACTCAGGGGTACCGACGGTTATGATTCCAGTTTTTTCAAACTGGGTAAAAAATTGTATTACAGGGATATGAACCTGAGTATTGAAAAAAAAATAAGTCGCGACTTCCAGTTAAACCTGACCTATCTGAACCAGTACATCGATCTGGGAGTGGTAAAGGAGAAAGCCGATATCGGAGTCGTCAAAACTAATATTTTTGTTGTCGAAAGCAAATATCAATTCGCTAAAAAAATAACCCTACGATCTGAAATTCAATACCTTAACACGAGACAGGACGAGGGAGACTGGATAGCCGGCGTAGCGGATCTGTCGGTTTTGCCGTCCTTGATGTTTACAGTTTCCGACATGTACAACATCGGCGAAACCGGCATTCATTATTACAAGGTATTGGTTACTTATACCTTTCATGCACATTACATGCAACTCGGATATGGACGGACGCGCGCCGGGCGCGACTGTTCCGGAGGTGTTTGCCGAGATGTTCCGGCAAGTAAAGGGTTTACGCTGTCATACAATTATAACTTTTAATTATTCACATGAAACGAATCATCCTGTTTACTGCCGTCCTTTTTTCCTGCGTGGGTTGTGACATCATCCTTCCGGATAACCGTCTGATTCCAATCGACAACACAAATGTTGAGGCGAAAAAAGTACTGTTACTCGATTTCACAGACCAGAACTGCAATAATTGTATTCATGCGACAGTAGAAATAGAAAAGCTGAAAGAACGTTTCGCCGATACGCTGGTTGCCGTAAGCATCCATGCGAACCCTTTGCCTTACCCGCTGGTGACAACCGAAGGGAAAGAATACGAAAGGCATTTTCATGCGGAAGACCATCCGGCAGGCGTTATTGACGGGGGCGGAAGCGGGGAATACATGTCGCATGATCCGCAGTTATGGGGCGGATTTATTATTGAAAGACTGAAAAGCGAGCCTGCTGTTATAGTTAGCCTGTCTGCCAACTTTGATAAAACCGCGAATGAAGCGCTCATAGACGTCGAGATAAAAGGGAATAAAGCGATTGCCGACGTAAGTCTACAATTGTGGATCATCGAACATAACGTCAAAAACTGGCAGTTAATGCTCGACGGAACGCGAAACAGCGACTATATTCATCATCATGTGTTCAGGGCTTCCGTCAATGGAACCTGGGGCGAATCGTTTGCTGCCGGCACAGACGAAAAGATAAATTTCCATTATGCCTGTATCCTGCATGAAAATTGGAAACCCGAAGACGTCATGATTGTCGGTTTCGTTTATCACCCGAAAACCGGTGAAACGCTTAATGTTCAGGAAATTTCGTTAATCAATAAAATAGAATAATCATGAGAAAAGTACTTTTGCATACAGGTATGCTATGGATGCTCGCAACTTCTGCTGTCGCACAGTCGTTTGTGTATTATCGGGGAGGCCAACCCCTTGAAGACAATGCAACTTATACAGTTTCAAGTTATCAGATTTTTTTAGAAGAGGACGACTATGTGATTTTGTCGCTTGAATCAGACCTTTACCTGAAAAATGTAACCAATAGAGACGTCCAGGCGACCGTTACGCAAACCATCCTTGAAGAACCTTTAGACGACGAAAACGGTTACCTGAATTTTTGCTTCTACGACTGCTCGACAGGCAATGCCAACAGAACAAAAACCGGCGTTTTGCTTGCCGATAGATTCAACGAAGGATTTCATGTAAACTTTTATGCTTTTGAAGGGAAATTTAACCGTATTTCAGTCCGTTATGAAGTCTATTCGACAAACGACATCAGCAGGAGCGATAAAAAAACCGTTACGGTCGTTTACGAATATGACGAAACATCAATCCCCCAAAACAACAGTTCGGTTGTCAAGCCGGACATCCATGTTGTTCAGGAAGGAGATCAGATGAAATTCATCCATGCTTTTATTTCCGAAGCATGCCAGTTAGACGTCTATTCGCTGTCGGGACAGCAAGTGGCACATCATTGCCTGCCATCGGGCAACGGCAGTTTCGCTTTACCCGAACATTTGGCAAAAGGCGTTTATTTTTATACAATCCGCGACGAAATACAAACGGTATTCACTCAAAAATTCATTGTAAGATAAATCATAAAACAATATAAAATATTACAATCATGAAAAAAACTTTACTTTCAACTTTGATTTGCTTATTGGGAATAAGCAGTCTTTTTGCGCAATTTAACGCGCTTGGCAGAAAAGAAATCGCTGCCTCTCCAATCATGCAGGAAAATACGAAATTAACTGCAGCTGTAGCCGGTCAAATCTACTTCGGCTATTGTGACGACGAAATCACTACCGCTGTCAGTGCCGGTTCAACAACCAAATCATCGGCGGCTATCCATGTGCCGACAACGCTTTCAAGATTGTACGCCGGAAAAAAAATCACCAAAATACGTATCGGATTGACTGCAAGCAGTACGAACGTATCCGTTTGGATTCGAAGTGCCTTAGATGGCACAAACGCCGTATCACAAACAGTAGGAAATTTGAAGGAGGGGTGGACGGAAGTGACGCTTTCTACACCTTTCACGATACCTGCAAGCAACTTTTATATCGGCTATACGGCAACAGGAGACAATCAGATAGGTTTTTCAGGCAAAACAGCCTTTAATGGTTGCTGGCTCTGGTACGATGGCGGCGAGTGGAGTAATTATTACGGCTACAAGTGGGGTTCGTTGTGTATTCAAGCGTTGATTGACACACAAGGTGAAACAATACTGGGCATCGTGGATGAAAAACTGCAAGAGATTGCGCAAAGCAAGGTCGGAGAAAATTTTACCGTACCGTGTTCGGTAACGAGCTATTCGTCGGTTGAAATCACAAGTGTAAAGGTATCTTGTCGAGTTAGTGGTCATGCATCTTTTGATAGAATCATTGAAACGTCTATCGCCCCCATGAAATCCGGCGTTTTTCAAATTCCGGTAGATGCAATCACCAAATCCGGCCTTTATAACTTTACCGTATCCATAAAGGAAATAAACGGAAAAACCAACGCAAATTCCTATAACTTGCAATCGGAAATCAGGATACTTTCACAAATTTTTCCAAGAAAAGTCGTCATGGAAGAATTTACCGGAACATGGTGTCCCTGGTGTATCCGAGGCGTTGTAGGAATGGCTATCATGAAAGAAAAGTATCCTGACAACTATATCGGAGTCGCCGTTCATGCAGATGACCCCATTACAGTTGAAGATTACAGCAGTTATATGTCAAACTACAAACATGGTTATCCTTCCATGGTTGTGAACCGTAAACACTCCCTGGAAGGCGATCCCTTATATGATGTTGAAGCATTTTATCTGTCGGAAATGGCCATGCCTCCCGTTGCAGGCATCCGGTTGAGCGGCGGTTTTGTGAATGCTTCCCAGAACGAGATTACTGTAAAAACAGTAACTACTTTTTCCGTTCCCGTCACCAAAGCGAATTACAAACTGGCCTATGTGCTGATCGAAAACCAGGTAACCGGATATGATCAGGCAAATGCTTATGCAGGCAACTATAACGGTCCTATGGGCGGTTTTGAAAACAAGCCCGGCACTATTCCCAACATGGTTCATAACGACGTCGCTCGCGGCATATACTCTTCTCCAACCGGTATTGACGGCAGTATTCCCGCTACAATTGTTGAATTGACGCCCATCGAACATACTTATAAATTTCCCGTGCCACGCGATGTTCAGCATAAAAACCGGTTGGAAGTAGCCGTCTTTTTGCTAAATGGTGAAACAGGTGTCATTGAAAATGCCGATATAATAGATGCACACGATATTATGACAGGTTCTCCTACTGTAGTTACAGGTGATATTTCTGTTGTATTACATGATAATCTGTTATTCATCCACGCATCGCTACCGGTCGAACAAGTCGATATGTATCATGTTTCCGGTAAAAAAGTATTGTCGCGAAATAATGCCGGCAACATCATTCCGTTAGGTCGTTTGAGTGCTGGTGTGTACATTGTAAATGTCTTTGCTTCCGATGGTATCCATACCTTTAAGGTGATTAAATAGAAGGACGTTCGAAAGTAGTCGTCGGGGTCAAGGAAAATTAAATTTCTTTTTTTTGTCAGGTGGATAAAAGTTTGTATCTTGCGCCGTTTTTAATTTAATAAGTATGAATAAAGAAGAAGATTTACAGTATGACGATAACGAATCGGTCAAGTTTATTAAAAGTCATTTACCCGAATCTGTCAGAGATGAATACAGTGACGACGATATTATCTATATTGTTGACCTGATTTATGATTTCTATGATTCAAAAGGTTATATGGATGAAGATCAGGATGAAATCGGGGATGAAGACGCTTCCATCGAATTTGATGAAGACGAGTTGGTGGCATATGTATTGAAAAATGCGTCAACCGACGGTTTGGGAAAATTTGAATCCGAAGATATCGCCTTAATCGTACAGGCTGAACTGGATTATTGCGAATCGATAGGAATGTTTGAATGATAGTCCCTGGACTGTCCACATTTTTTATTAACTTTTAGAAAGCGCGGGATTGTCCTGATTTTGTCCGGACAATCCTTTTTTATGTGTTATGAAGATTGGGAAAATCGACTTGGGTAAATATCCGGTGATGCTTGCCCCGATGGAAGACGTGACCGACTGGTCATTCAGATTGTTATGTAAACAATTGGGAGCCGACCTGGTTTATACGGAATTTGTGTCGTGTGACGCGCTTGTCCGGAATATCAGTAAATCGAAAGCAAAACTGAAAGTAACCGGCGAAGAGCGGCCCGTAGCCATTCAACTTTATGGCAAAGAAGTAGCCCCAATGGTCGAAGCTGCTAAAATATGCGAAGAGGCTGGTCCCGATCTCATCGATTTAAATTTTGGCTGTCCTGTGAAGAAAATTGCAAATAAAGGCGCCGGGGCGGGTATGTTGCGAAACATCCCCCTGATGCTCGAAATAACACGGGAAATCGTGAAAGCCGTCAACCTGCCCGTCACTGTCAAGACACGTCTGGGATGGGATCAAGACAACCTGATCATCGTTGAACTGGCTGAGCAGTTACAGGACTGCGGCATTGCAGCATTAACGGTACATGGCCGCACAAGATCGCAAATGTACACCGGCGATGCCGACTGGACACTCATTGCCAACGTGAAAGAAAACCCGCGCATGACAATACCTGTCATCGGCAACGGCGATGTAGCCACTCCTGAAAGATGTAAGGAGTGTTTCGACAAATATGGCGTTGACGGCGTGATGATTGGGCGGGGAAGTATTGGCAGACCCTGGATTTTTCGTGAAATGAAGCATTTTCTTCAAACGGGTGAAAAATTAACGAATGAAAATTTTACGTGGTATTTAAATATCATAAAAAAACAGGTACTCCAAAGTGTTGAACGCTTAGACGAACGGCGCGGCATCCTGCACAGCCGGCGTCACCTGGCAGTGACGCCGATCTTCAAAGGGATACCCGACTTCAAACCTACGCGCATTGCCATGCTCCGTGCCACAACTGTAAACGAACTGTTTGAAATATTTTCCTTATTAAGGAATGTCCTGGATTGATTGTAAAATATTATCCAGTTCATCTGCCAGTAATTTTTTTGTGTAATCTACCAGGTTAGAATAGAGTGTTGGCGGGGGATTGTCTGCTTCGAAGTTCCATGGTTGCTTAATTTCATCAATAAAATAAAACCTGTTCCCTTCAAAAGTTAAATCCCTCAATAAACTGATAGCACTGATATTTTGTGCAAGAAGATCAAATATCAGGGGCCATATTGCTTTGCCATATCCTGTACAATACGCCAGCAAATCTTCATATTCTTCCGTTTTAGAAAATGATTCCGGATTGCTGTTGAAGTTTGCATTGGGTCTTCTCCAGGATTCCTCCCAGGCAAGCATTTTCACGTTAAATTCAGCAGTAATATTTGCCGGAATACGGTCTACCAAACAGGCTATCAAATCCAAATCTGCCTGTGAGAAACGGGATTCATTTGAAGTAATTGAATCAACAGGCGTTTCATTCCCGTTTGTATAGTCAACATCCTTGTCCGGAATCTCATCTGATGCGTTGTTACATGAAATCATGAATAGTGTAAACACAACTGTCAGACTAAAAAAAATCCTTTTGTTCATAATTTGTTACGTTAATTACACTTCTTGCGCATTGACTGATGTGAAAAAACTGCACAGTAAAAAGACAGTCATTTTTTTCATAAGATATTTACTAACAGTGAATAATATAAAACAAACATATTTTTCTTCTAAAGTTGTGTAAACAAATAAATCAATATCCTGATGCAAAAATATATCATAGTTCTTAAACAGCCAATTTTTTGTCGATTTTTTTTGCGACGGCTTAGTAAAAGCTGACGCCTAACTTGATGCCGAAAGTCATGGCTATGTTTTTGTTGTATCCACCTGCAACTTCCCATAGCGCGAATCCATGCTGGTAGTGGGTATCCGCCTCATTCCCGAAAGCATAACCGCCTCCAACAAAAAAATCTGCAACAAAACGATGTTTCGCATATTGATAACCCACGGTGAATACAGCGCTACCCATTTTAGACAGCGCCCGCTCGCGATCAATTTTCGTATCGTAATGGAAATGCGTATAAATCAACTCGGGACGCAAATAGAATCCGTTAAGCGGCTGTATATCATTGCCATAAAAAATATACTTATGGGCGTAACGACCGGTAAATCCTTTCGGATTATTGTTGAAGTTGTCATGCCCGACGCCAATATAACCGGCAGTTATTTCCATTGTTTGATTACTGAGAACCGTACGCTCATACGATACTTTACAACTACCCGTATACCACGACAGGATAGTCGTTTTAACAGCCTGATGTCTGACCGATAAATCACTTGCGAACAAATCAACGATAGCAAGATTACAAAATAACAGGATGTAGACTAACTTTTTCATTTATCTGATTAAAAATGCTTTTTTGATTTTTTTGAGATTGCCGTCAGAGTGGTAAAGCTCTGCGTAAAAGACATACACACCGGGTGTAAGCCGTTCATTATTGAGTCCCTTGCCATCCCATTGCAACACGCCTTCCTGTGATATCAACTGATTATTCATCAACTCCGCCACTTTTCTTCCATTTGTTGAATAGACTTCCACACGACAGCGATAACCGGGTTTGGCGGTCTGATAGGTAAGTAGATAGTAATCCAAGCCGGGCATATATTCCGGTGCGCTTATCGTGGTATTATCCTGTAAATCCGTATTTTTATACTGTGAATTTCGATAACCGGGCGTACCGTATCCCACTTCGGCGGTAGCCGACATCCAATTGAACGGGTCTTGCGAATCTTTATCCGGGTCAATTCGTTCCAGGGCTACGCCTTTCTTGTTTTTGATGGAAGAACTGTGCCATTTGGAGGAATAGGTCACTTCGTCAATGATAACCATATCCGAATTGCGGAACAGGACTATCGAAGCGCCGTTGTTATTCAATATGGGCATTTTCAGTTCGTATATCAACAGGTTTTCAGGTGTAAAATAAAAATCGGTCACACCTTGCCGGTCTTTTGTCAAAACTACGTAACTGTCCGGTGGAATCGCCGCTGTTATCGAACTCAACGGATAATGCGTATTCAATGAACCGTCGGTTTTTCGGACGGCAACGACTATGTTTACTAATGAAACCGTGTGGTCGGAACGATTATACAATTCGATATATTCGCTGCCGCCAACAAACTCTTCAGGTAAAATTTCGTTGATTATGATGTCCGAAGGTTCTGCTATCTCCGATGCGTCCGGGTCGTCGCCAGATAACTTTCCGGGATTTGATCCGGTTGGTGGCGCTGAATTAGCCTCGCCGGGCGTCCCGCCCCTTTCGTCGGTCGAGACATGCCATGAGCCGTCGTCCGCCCGTTCATACGATTGTCCTGCTTTTGCACCTGGATAAGTCATTTCATCGATGAGTTCGTCATTTGCGTTAAGTAGTCCGATTGTCTTGCCGGTATTCGCCAGGGCTGAAGGAAACTTATCCAATCCCAGCGACAAGGCGCCTTCCGCAACGCTGATGTCGCGACCGGCACGATAAAGCACGGCATAAGCGTCTTTTGACAATACGATGTCCGGTAACGGCGTGAGTTTTCCGTCATAAACAAACGCCCAGTCATTTAATGAGACATCATCTCCTGAAGCGTTATATATTTCCACATATTCCGTTTCCGGAAATGCTGTCAGACCATTGGGATTTGCCATCACCTCGTTTATCAATACATCGCCGGGTTTCGAATTGTCAATGAGCGGCGGGTCGACACCGGTATCGGTATTGTCGTCGGCATCCGATGAAGTCGTATCTGAATTGACGGCGCCCGGTGTACCGCCTTTTTCATCTGTTGAAAGATGCCACGAATCGTCGTCCGCCCGCTCATACGATTTGCCTGCCTTGGCGTTGGGGTATGTCATTTCATCGATGAATACGCCTTTGGAATTTTTCACGCCGATTGTTTTACCGGTATTGGCCAGGGCTGAAGGGAATTTTTCCAACCCCAACGACAAAGCGCCTTCCGCAACACTGATGTCGCGACCTTCGCGATAAAGAACGGCATACTCGTCATCTAACAAAATGACATCCGGTAAGGGCGTTTCTTTCTCATTATAAATAAATACCCAGCCGTTCAGGGAGATATTGCCACCTGAAGCATTGTATAACTCGACATATTCAGTTTCGGGAAGCGCTGTCAGACCTTTGGGATTTGCCATTACCTCGTTTATCAACACATCGCCGGGTTGTGAAAAATCAATGATGGGTTGATTTGAGCCGTTATTTGAAGCGGGTGGGGGTGAATTGACCGTCCCCGGCGTTCCTCCCTTACTGTCGGTCGACACGTGCCATGTGTTATTATTGGCCCGTTCATACGATTTGCCGGCTTTGGCGACAGGGTAAGTCATTTCATCGATTGTTATATCTTTTGCGTTTTTCAATCCGATAGTTTTACCGGTATTGGCCAAAGCCGAAGGAAATTTATCGATTCCGAGCGATAACGCGCCGGGCGCGACGCTTATGTCACGTCCTTTTCGATAGAGAACCGCATAACCGTTTGCCTTCAGGTTTACATCCGGCAATGCTGTCGCCTTACCGTTATACATGAATGACCAGCCATTCAGCGAAACCGTCTCATTGGTGGGATTGTAAATCTCGACATATTCTGTTTCGGGAATTGCCGTCAAGCCTTTGGGATTAGCCATCACTTCGTTTATCAACACATCGCCGCGTTTGGAATTATCATGGATACTCGGTGTTCCGCCACCGGTATTGGTTTGCGGTGGAGGCGAATTGATGGCGCCGGGCGTTCCACCTTTTCGGTCGGTCGATTCATGCCATGATTCGTCTGACGCGCGTTCATACGATTTGCCCGCTTTCATGTTCGGGTAAGCCATTTCGTCCAGGAGAACGCCTTTTGAATTGCTCAATCCGAGTGTTTTTCCGGTGTTCGCCATAGCCGAAGGAAACTTGTCTAAGCCAAGCGGTATCGCACCTGCGGCTACCGATATGAGACGACCTTCGCGATAAAGTATGGCATAACCGCCTGTCGGTAATACCACACTTGGTAAAATTGTTTCCTTTCCGTCATAGATAAACGCCCAGTCATACAAATTGACGTCTTCTTTGGAAGCATTATACAGTTCCACATATTCCGTCTCAGGTAACGCCGTCAAGCCTTTGGCATTGACCATCACCTCGTTAATCAGCACGTCGCCGGGTCTGGAATAATCGTTGACAGGAATTGGCGCATACACGACGAGCGGCTGTGAATTGACTGCTCCGGGCGTACCGCCCTTTTCATCGGTCGACACATACCAGAACCCGTTATCATCGCGTTCAAACGATTTTCCCGCCCTTGCGTTGGTATAGCTCATTTCATCGATGATCTCCCCTTTTGTGTTTTTCAGCCCGATCGTTTTGCCGGCAGTTGCCAACGTTGTAGGAAATTTATCAATTCCAATGGTAATTGCGCCGGCAGCGGCTGAAATGATACGGGGTGAGCGGTAAAGAACAGCATAAGCACCGGCAGGTAACACGATATTGGGCAGTTCCGTATCCTTGCCGTCATAAACAAACGCCCAACCATTCAGGGATATATCGATTCCGGATACATTATATATCTCTACATATTCCGTTTCGGGAAGCGCCGTCAGACCTTTGGCATTGGCCATTACTTCGTTTATCAACACATCGCCGCGTCCTGATTTATCAAGCGATGACGCCGAAGGTGAATTAACGGTACCGGGTGTTCCGCCTTTTTCATCGGTTGATAAATGCCATGTACCATCCACATCGCGTTCAAACGAGACGCCCGCTTTGGCTGCCGGATAAGTCATCCCGTCAATGATTTCGTCATTTGCACTTTTCAAGCCAATCGTTTTGCCGGTGTTCGCTAACGCCGAAGGAAAGTTGCTGATGCCAAGTGTTAAGGCACCCGGCGTAACGAGTATATCGCGACCAGCGCGGTAAAGTACGGCATATCCATCTGCCGGCAAGGTTACATCGGGCAGTTTCGTGTCTTTTCCGTCATATACAAATGCCCAGCCATTCAGGGATATACCGTCTTCGGAAGCATTGTAAATTTCCACGTATTCCGTTTCGGGAAGTGCCGTCAAGCCTTTGGCATTCACCATGATTTCGTTTATCACCACATCGCCGGGCTGCACATTGTCTGCCGGAAGTATCGGTGAACCGTTGTCGGGGTCGGCGTCGGCGTCGGGGTTGGAGTCGTCATCAGGGTCGGGATCATTGCTGAGGTCAGGATCCGTGCCGTTCCCGGTCGCCGACGGGGAGTTGACTTCGCCCGGCGTACCCCCTTTTTCGTCGGTCGACAAATGCCATGTACCATCCTCATCCCGTTCATAGGAGATACCGGCTTTTGCCGCCGGATAGGTCATCTCATCAATGGTATCGCCTTTTGCATTTTTTAGTCCGATTGTTTTGCCGGTATTCGCCAACGCTGAAGGAAAGTTGCTGATCCCAAGCGTTAATGCACCGGGAGCAACGATAATATCACGACCGGCACGGTATAAAACCGCATAACCGCCAGCCGATAACACTGCGTTAGGCAATTCCGAATCCTTGCCGTCGTACGTAAACATCCACTCATTGAATGAAATATCGTATACGGATATATTACGCAACTCTACATATTCGGTTTCGGGAAGCGCCGTCAAGCCTTTGGCATTCACCATGATTTCATTTATCACCACGTCGCCGCGTCTGGAATTATCCAACGAGGCAGCCGAAGGCGAATTGATGGCGCCCGGCGTTCCTCCTTTTTCATCGGTCGAAAAATGCCATGATCCATTCTCGCCCCGTTCAAAGGAGATGCCTGATCTGGCTGCCGGATAGGTCATTTCATCAATATTCTCGTTTTTTGAGTTTTTTAATCCGACTGTTTTGCCGGTATTCGCTAACGCCGACGGGAAGGCGCCGAGATCAAGCGATAACGCACCAGGGGCAACAATGATATTGCGACCGGCGCGGTATAAAACTGCATAACCGCCAGCCGATAGCATCACATCGGGCAGTTTTGTGTCCTTTCCGTCATATACAAACGCCCAACCATTCAAGGAAATATCGCCATCGGATGCATTGTAAATTTCCACGTATTCCGTTTCGGGAAGCGCCGTCAGACCTTTGGCATTGACCATGATTTCATTTATTATCACATCGCCGGGTTTAGTCTGGTCAATCATAGGATCGGGGTTGTCACCGGGATCAGGGTTGTCGCCGGGATCGGGGTTGTCACCGGGATCGGGGTTGTCGCCGGGATCGGGAGTCGTTCCATTTCCAGTTGATGGAGGCGAATTGACAGCGCCCGGCGTACCCCCTTTTTCGTCGGTCGATAAATGCCACGTGCCATCCTCGCCCCGCTCGAATGAGATGCCGGCTTTTGCTGCAGGATAGGTCATTTCATCAATGGTCTCGCCTCTTGCATTTTTCAAGCCAATCGTTTTGCCGGTAATGGCTAACGACGCAGGGAATTTTTCAATGCCAACTGACAGTGCACCTGCAGCAACAGCTATTTCACTGGGAGAGCGGTAAAGCACGGCATAACCGCCAGCCGGTAGCATTACATTCGGCAATTCCGTGTCCTTACCGTCATACACAAACATCCAGCCATTCAGGGAAAGATCGTTTCCCGAAATATTGTATATCTCTACATATTCCGTTTCGGGTAGCGCCGTTAATCCTTTCGGATTGGCCATCACTTCGTTAATTAATACATCGCCGGGACTGGACTTATCTAAGGAAGTCACCGATGGCGAATTGGCAGCGCCGGGCGTTCCACCCTTTGCATCGGTCGACAGATGCCAGCTGCCATCCCCGTCGCGCTCATATGAGACACCGGCTTTTGCTGCAGGATAGGTCATTTCATCCATATCCTCGCCTTTTGCATTTTTCAAGCCAATCGTTTTGCCGGTGTTCGCCAGTGCCGACGGGAAATTGCCGATTCCCAGTGATAAAGCGCCCGTGGCAACGAATATGTCTCGACCCGCACGATAAAGAACCGCATAGCCACCGGCAGACAGCATGGTATCAGGCAATGGCGTATCCTTGCCGTCATATACAAAAGACCAGCCATTCAAGGATATGTCCACTCCTGAGGCATTGTAGATTTCCACATATTCCGTTTCGGGAAGGGCAGTCAGGCCTTTGGCATTGACCATCACTTCGTTGATCAGCACGTCGCCGGACTTGGAATTATCAATATCCTGTGCCGATATGAGTAACGGAAACAATAGCATTATTAAAAAAAACAATCTGTGTGACATGGCATTATACATTAAGATTCGTGATCATCTTCCAGGAAAAAAACAAAAATTTTTATATCGCCTTTTCTTTTTTCAACTATAAATACTAACTTTGCAGCCTGATTTGTAATCAGAAATAAAAACCCTTATTGGAATCGCATATAAAGTCACAAATGTACATATATATTTTTTATTATACTAATTTTAAATGTTAAAAAAATGAAAGCGGCAATTGTTGGAGTAAGCGGCGCAGTAGGACAGGAGCTTTTGCGCGTGCTTGACGAAAGAAATTTTCCGATGGACGAATTGATACTTTTCGGTTCATCGCGTAGTGCAGGAAGCGAATATACGTATCGCGGAAAAAAATGCACAGTCAAGGAACTGAAACACAATGATGATTTTAAGGGTATTGATGTTGCTTTTGTATCGGCGGGCGGCGGAACTTCCAAAGAATTTGCTGAAACCATCACAAAATACGGTACGGTGATGATTGACAATTCAAGCGCTTTTCGCATGGATAGCGATGTGCCGCTTGTTGTGCCGGAAGTAAATCCCGAAGATGCGTTGAACCGTCCGCGTGGTATAATCGCTAACCCGAATTGTTCTACCATACAGATGGTTGTCGCGCTGAAAGCCATTGAGAACCTTTCCCATATCCGAAAAGTGCATGTATCCACTTATCAGGCTTCAAGCGGTGCAGGGGCTTCAGCGATGGCAGAACTTAAAAAACAATATGAACAACTCGTAAACGGTGAAGAGCCTACCGTCCAAAAATTCTTTTATCAGCTGGCATATAATCTTATTCCGCAGATTGATGTGTTTACGGATAACGGCTATACAAAAGAAGAGTTGAAAATGCATTACGAGACACGCAAGATCATGCACTCCGACGTTGAAGTAAGCGCCACATGTGTTCGTGTTCCCGTGATTCGTTCACATAGCGAAGCGACATGGATAGAAACCGAGCGACCGGTTTCGGTGGAAGAAGCGCGTGAGGCATTCTTAAATGCGGAGGGCATTGTCTTACAGGACGATCCTGCAAACAAAGACTATCCGATGCCGCTGTTTGTGGCAGGTAAAGACCCCGTTTATGTTGGCCGTATCCGAATAGACCTGACAAATCCTAATGGTTTGACATTCTGGACGGTGAGCGATCAGATTAAAAAAGGCGCGGCGCTGAACGCGGTTCAGATCGCCGAATATTTGGTAAAAGTCGGTAACCTGAATTACAATGCCTGATTGACTGTTTATTACAAAAAGTATTATGTATAAAAAAAATATTTTCAGTATAGGAACGGTATGCGTATTATTTGCTCTGTCGCCAGCCATTCTTGCAAATCCAAAAACAAATCCGAATGTCATTTATATTTATGCAAGCGATCTGGGCAAGGGGTTACTGTCGACTTACGGTCAACGGCATTTCTCGACGCCCAACATTGATGCGTTATTTAAGGAAGGCGTCAGTTTCAATCATGCCTATGGAGGTTCGGTTACTGCTTATTCGCGCGCTTCGCTGCTTACCGGATATGATGATTGCAGCAGGAACAAATGGCGTATCGTCAAAGGAGGGGGATATATGCAGGAAGACACAATCTATGTTTTAACTAACGAGGCTATTGTTGATGACAACGTTATTTTCCTTCCTGAAAACGACCTGTATTTACCGCAAGTTTTTCAAAAAGCAGGATATCTGACCGGGCAGATTGGCATGTTAGGAATTGGAAACATGTCGACTCGTCAACAGATGAAGCGATATGGATGGGACTATTGTTACGGTTTTCTCGACCTTGTTCGCAGCAAAGATTACTACCCGCAATTTCTTTTTGAAAACGATCAGACCGTATTAACGGAAAAATCGTATGCGCCTGAATTGTTTATCAATAAAATCGTCGAATTTATCCATGAATGTAAGGATTCTCCCTTTTTCCTCATGTATAGCTCACCCTTGCCGCATGGCCCGGTTTCCATTCCGGCAGTCCATCCCGAAGTAGCCGACAACGATGCCCTGACGCAGGTCGAAAAGGAATACGCATCAATGGTTAAATTATTAGACGGGCAAATAGGCATCATCAGAAAAGAACTTCAGGCATTGAACCTGGAAGAAAATACGATCATCGTGTTCTCGTCTGATAACGGATATGATATCCATTATTTTCAGGAAGAACAAAATATCAGACCTTTCATCAATAAGAAAACAGGCGAAAAATTTGATAATATATTCAATAAATATTACAGTTCCGCTGCCGGTGATGTTTTTAACGGTAATGCAGGATTGGCCGGTCTGAAATACAGCAATCTGGAAGGCGGTATTCGCGTACCGCTTGCGTTTTACTGGAAAGGGAAACTTAATAACAGCATTTGTGAAGAATTTGTTTCGGGTTATGATTTTCTACCGACAATGGCTGATTTGTTAGGCATCAAACTGCAAACCCCAAAGGACGGCGTTTCCTATCTGCCCACATTATTGAAGGGGAAAAAAATATCCAAAAAAAGGCATCTCATCATCGGATCGTCCGAAGGACCCGCCATAATCACCAACGAAGGCTGGAAATTACGTTATTACAATAAACAGAAAATATACGAACTCTATAACCTCAAAAAAGACCCTGAAGAGAAATACAATGTCATTCTCAGGTTCCCCGATATAGCCGAAAAAGTAAAAAAAACACTACTGGACGCATGTAATGGCGTCATCGAAAATGGGATACTGTATTAGCGGTTTGTGAATGGCGATCGGTTAGTGACAGGTAAACATTTGTTTAAATGCAACTTTTATAGGTTTGGCGGTTAAGTTTGGGGTTGAAAAAGACGATCCCGATGCGATACAGGTTGATGGTTACCGTAACTTTCGGGTGAGCACAAATTGCTTGCCAGGTTTTTCTGTTTTTCAGAGATGCGTTTATACCGGAAATGACCATAATGCTCTCATCGTGGATATGCGGAAGTAAACGCTCGAACAATTGCAGGGTGAGAATATCGTTGAAAGGACAAGCACTAAAGACTACAAAATCCAGATTATCAGTCGTTTCACCTATTTCCTGGCGTAATTCTACCGTCGCCGTCGCATATTTTTCTATGTATTCCCTGGCAACCGACGCCACGGATGCATCCGATTCAATAACGATACAGGCACAATCAGCAGCGTAGGCAGTGAGATAAAGAGGCGTAATGCCAAAATCACTTCCTATTGAAAGTATTGTTTTGGGTTGAAAACGGTTGGCTAATCGAAAAAGTAGCCTGTGTTCCAATTCTGTAAAACCGTATTTCTCCAACGCTTTTTTTATTGGAATCGTAAGATTTCCATACATCACCTCCTCCCTGCGTTGCATGACTTGCAGACGCACCGGATGGATTCGGTCATAACAATAATAATACTTACGCTCTTCGATTACCGTAGTCAGCAGATCGAAAACGAACGGCGAATGTACACCGTAGCCGCCGCGACAAAAAAGATTACGATACAATCTGTTTAATAAAGCGATCATTTTTTGCCGAAAAATTCATTCATTGTATAATTCAAAAACCGGTTGAACGGATATAAAATTTTAAAATCCTCGATCACTTCATCCATCCAGTATTCTGAATAGAAAAATTCTTCGGATTTTTCACCGGATACAATGAATGACTTATGCTTCAAGATGGATTCGTACGGACAGTCTTTCGGGAAACCGTCGGGCATTCGTTGCAGCGTATCGCCCTCCAGTTCGCCAAAAGTCTGCTTGAATTTTTCATTTTCCAGTATGCCTGTGAACTCCTCAATATTATGATATATATCCCGCCTCAGTTGTTTAAGTATCTTCGGTTCGGGCTGCCATACACCGCCCGACACAAACGAATTTTCAGGTTCGATATGCAGATAATAGCCCCCATAAGAACTTGTACGTCCTCCAAAGCCGGTTATATAAGCGCCGAAATGCGTCTTGTACGGCGTTTTGTCATTCGTAAAACGGATGTCGCGATAAATCCGGTATATACAACTTTTTGCGTCAAGCCCCGCAATTTCAGGGTCGAATAAAACAATCCGGTCGATCAACTGCTGCACAATGCCTACATGTGCTTTATGCAACGCATCATATCGGTGTTTATTCGCCTTGAACCATTCGCGGTCATTGTTCTTGCGCAGTTCCTTCAAAAAATCAAATAGTTCTCTCATTCAGTTATATATTTTTACAGAGATGTTGCATGCAATGCCTCTGCTAATTAGCCAATTCCAGTCCCCATGTCTTGCCTTTTTCGATAGCGGGGACGCCTGATTTCATCCATACGGGTATCGGCGCTCCTTTCAGGTAATGGTCGAAGAACTGTTGCAGACGAACCGACAGGTCGCGCATGTTACGGCGTTGCGTGAGGTTATGTTCTTCGTTATTGTACTGCAACATATACGCTACTTTTCCAAGTCGTCGCAATGCGACAAAATACTCGATTCCCTGATACCAGGGGACGGCGCCGTCATTATCATTGTGTGTGATCAATAGCGGCGTATTGACTTTATCGGCATAGAAAAGAGGCGAGTTTTCGATATACAAGTTCAAATCTTCCCACAGCGTTTTGCCGATACGGCTTTGTTGGCGCTCATATTGCATTTGTCGCACCATGCCGGATTCCCAACGGATACCCCCGTAAGCGCTTGTCATGTTAGAAACAGGCGCTCCGGCGCCTGCGGCTGCAAACATATTTGTCTGTGTCACCAAGTAGGCTACCTGATAACCGCCCCAACTCTGTCCCTGAATGCCGATATGTTCCCTGTCTACCCACGGTTTTTCGCAAAGCATTTCAGCGCCGGCTACAATGGAATTGTATGCACTGCGTCCGGGATATCCGTCCACATAATAAATGTCCGGCGTGAACACCAGATAACCGCGACTGCAAAAAAATGAGATATTGATTGTCGAACGGCTGGGCGCAGGTGCAAAATAACGGTACAACTCGTCGGAGTGTCGCTCATAAAAATAGATGATCATCGGATACTTTTGATCAGGATCAAAATTTTCGGGTTTATACAGCAATCCTTTCATGTCATGTCCGTCTTTTGATTTCCAGTTGACGAGTTCGACCGTTCCCCAAAGATAACCGTTCATTTGCGGATTGATATGGCTCAACTGTCTTTCGTTTTTCCACAAATCAGCCGTTTGCCATAAGTCTGGCGCTGTATTGAAATCGGCCTTCGTATAAGCATAAACATCTGCATTCCTGGCTTTCGTAATGGTAGGGAATGTTTTTGGAGCCATCACGCATTTTTGCAATGCGTTTTTGCCGGTAGCCTGAAGCGTATAATACCCTGCTTCTTTCGTTTCTTTGTTGAAAGCGGAGAGAAATAGCGGTTTCTCCGTATCAATATATTCCACCTCCCTGTCAAATTTAATATGACGGAACACGATGTTCTCTCTGCGTCCCGTTCCTTTTGTAATCATCGCAGGCGCCGCTTTTCCGGTCGGGTCAATCTGCCAGATATCATACTGATCGTAAATATAAAAGTACTTGTCGTTCTTGCTCCAACCCATCGAACCAAACGGCCCGTACCGTTCAGGTCGCTGGCCTGTAGCATCTTCAAACGGTACTTCCAGCCCTTCCGTCGCACAATGTACGGTTTTATTTTCAATGGAGTAAATATACCATTGATACGTATCGCTATTGAACCATGTCACATATTTTCCGGCAGCTGATATAGCGGGACGATTCGTTAATGCCTTACTCATAAGCACGCGTTCGCCGGTCTTGGTTGATACTGTATACACATCGCTCTTGGAGCCGCCTGTCCATTGCGATTCAAGCCGATACCCTTTTGTGGTTGTTCCCAGCGCATACGCTCCGTCACCCCGATCGGAAAATGTGATATTTTCAAGATCGGGCGACCCTAACTGAACAAACCGGCTCAAATCCGACACATCGAACACGCATAGATAGGACCGGTTCGTTTCCTCCCGCAACCGTTTCAATTGCATGGGCTGCACATAATCGTCCTGATAGCGCCATATGTCCAGTTTGGCTAATTCACTTTCGTCAATTGTCGTATCTTTCGGCGCAACAATCGGTGAAATGCCGAAATACAGCTTTCTGCCGTCGTGGCTGAACATTGTATTTCTGAATGTGTTAACCGCCCAGTTCTCTGGCATTTGACGCGACAGGGTGTCGGCGATCAGTCGAACCGGCGGATTGGCTGTTTGGGCATAATACAGGTTATATACTTTCGGATCGCGTTTGGTGGTGTCGGTTGTTGCAAAAAAGGCAAACTGGGCGGCATCTTCATCAAACGTCTGCAATTTGTAATCGCCCCTGCTTTCCATCAATGCCGTCGATTGGCGCAATTTTGTATCATATAGGAAAACACCCGGAACGGCAGCGCTGTCTTTCTCTAACGGTTTGGTTGTATAGGCGATAAATTTCCCGTTTTTGCTCACGACATAGTTGTTGACATATGGAATGGAATCATACGCTGCTGTTTTGAAGTAGTAGATAATCAGCGACTCCGGTTTATCGTCTTTTTTTTGTAAAACCGTATCTTTTACCATTCGTTTGGTATAAGCATAATAATCGGACGCTTTTTCCGGCATCTTAAACGATTTCACATCGGCAATTTTTTCGATGGATTGAACGCCCAATTGCATCCATCCAAGCGAGTCTGTCGGCTGCTCGTCCGCACTTTTCTTTTTCAACCTTGCTTCCTTTTTCTCGGCTTGCATAGGTTTAATCTGAAACACAATATATCGCGAATCGTCCGTTATCTGTGCGTTAAAACCTCTGTCGATGCGCGTTGCAGCCTGTGTCTTCATATTCATAACATAAAGAACACTATCGCCATCCTGCGGCGCGACTGCATAAACAACATAAAGTCCGTCATTACTTACCGATACTTGGGCTATGCTCTCCCACGAATCATACACACTATGGTCAAGCGGCTTTTTCTCTGCAACCGCCCATGTCGCTAAAACCGCCAAAAAAAAGAAAAAAATAATCCTCCTGTTCATAATCTTTAGATAATATAATAATGCAAAGATAACCGTTTTATTCGAGTTCTCGAATAAAACGGTTATCTTTTTTGAGAAAAATTTATTTTGATACCTGAACTTTCACGCTGCTGCTTCCTGATAGATTTTTACTGGTAAATTCCAATTTAATCCTGGTAAGTTCATTTCCCCATGGGTATTGTAAATTGGGGTCTTCGATGGGAATTACTTCAACTTTCCCATTTAACAGGGTCGTATCATAAGTCATTTCCAGCACAAATCCTTCGCCTGCAAGCCGGATAAGTCCGGGCTTGGTTAGTGTTGCCCGGCACGATGTCATAAAATTCAGGGTCGAGACGCCCCTGTTTTCGGTAATTGTATACTTGTCGCTGACGACAAAATCCTTGCCGCGTGTGAGACGATAACTGCGTAGCCATGATTTTACGGCGGCGCCGGCTGGATATGCACCGGCTATATCCATTGAAAAGTCAACCGTTTTTGCCGACGACTTAAATGAAACATTGCTTGCCGCATATTGACGTCCATCTTTTTGGTCAACGCCATTGATAGCGGGCAGGTTGTGGAAACCCGATTGCATGGTCCATATCTGGTACCTTTCGTCGCTGAAAGTCTGACGGGTATAGGTTCCAACGCCCACATCAACAAGCGCCGGCAGCCCGTTATAGTAAAGGATAAAAGTACCGACGTCGTTGTGGTTGTGACTTTCGTCATTGTGACCGCCTTTGGCAGCAAAATAGAAACCTTGCTTACTGTCAGCCTTGTCACGCGCCATCACCAACTGAGAACCGGGTAACCAACATTCAACGATTAGCGGCTCAACAGTCTGTGCCGTCACTATTTCATTCACGTCAAAGAGATCAGGGAGTACAGCTCCAATCGAACCGGACGGCGTTTTACTGGCAAAATTACTTTTCCGGGCATAAAAGGCGCCGAAGCCTTGCATGACAGGATCGTTGATAGCTTTTCCGTAACGATATACCAAACCCGGATAGATGCCTCCTTTGGCGCCCGCATCGGCGAAATTCACATAATACGGATCGTCGATATAGGCGCGATAGATGTAACGTCCAATGTTTTTAATGAGTTCATTCCCATACAGATCCACTTTGCCTCCGGTAACAGTATACAATAACTCAAGTCCTTCGAAAAGTTTTCCTCCGGCATGACTCCAGTATGACGGACCTTCGTCGCATCCGCCATCATCCGGATAATAATTGATGAATTTGTCAATGGAACGCATGGCTTTGTAGATATTGTCCGCACGTTTTTGCTGGTCGGTTTCCATCAGTAAAATA
>Ga0082212_10002495_pt1 | contig 26781 bp, 34 predicted proteins | sample TergutNt197P3_FD_71548 | JGI IMG/M metagenome (GOLD analysis project Ga0082212, IMG submission 71548) | Neocapritermes taracua P3 segment gut microbial communities from Petit-Saut dam, French Guiana - Nt197 P3 | ecosystem: Host-associated > Arthropoda: Insects > Digestive system > Gut ...
CGCCGCCCGCTCGTTCCTTCCGTGGCTGGGCTGGCCGATGCTCGCGCTCGTCGTGCTCGCGAACGCGCTGCGCTGGTGGTGCATCCTCACCCTCGGCCGTCAATGGAGCACGCGTGTGATCGTCGTGCCGGGAATGAGCGCGGTGCGCGCGGGTCCGTACCGCTGGTTCCGACATCCCAACTACGTCGCCGTCGCGGTCGAAGGTGCTGCCCTGCCGCTCGTCTATACGGGCTGGATCACGGCGATCGCCTTCACCGCGCTGAACGCCGTCTTGCTGCTCGGGTTCCGGGTTCCGGCCGAGAATCGCGCCCTGCGCGAGCTCGGCGCTTCGTCGCCCGCACGACCGAGGCAGCGAGTCGACGGCCAGGGCCGCAACGAGTGACGCCCGACACCGCGCTCGTGATCGCCGGCGGCGGCCCGATCGGCCTGGCGACCGCGCTGTTCGCCGCTGAGGCCGGTCTCGATCCGATCGTCATCGAACCGCGTGAGACCCCGATCGACAAGGCCTGCGGTGAAGGACTGATGCCCGGTGCGCTTCGGCTGGTGCGCGAGCTCGAGCTGGATCCGCCCGGAGCCGACCTGGGCGGCATCGCCTACGTGCAGGGCTCGACGCGCGCAGAGCACAGGTTCACCGCTGGGCCGGGCCGGGGAGTGGCGCGCACGGCCCTGCACGCGGCGTTCGCGGCGCGCGTGGCCGAGCGGGGCATCCCGGTGCTGCACGGACGAGTGGATGCCCTCATCAGCACCGACACGCACGTGCGGGTCGAAGGCCCCGGCTTCGGCACCGTCACGGCGGCCCAACTCGTCGGTGCCGACGGCCTGCACTCGCGGGTGCGCGAGTTGGCCGGTCTCGCCGGAAGGCCGCAGCGTGCGACCCGCCGCCGCTACGGACTGCGCAGGCACTACGCGATCGAGCCGTGGAGCGATCTCGTCGAGGTGCGCTGGACACCGCACGCCGAGCTCTACGTGACACCACTCGGCGAGAAGCTCGTGGGCGTGGCCTTGCTGGGGGTGCGCGGCGCGGACTTCGCGACGGCGCTCGCCGACGAGCCGCAGCTGGCATCCCTTCTCGGTGCGGATGCCCACGGCGACTCGCCGGCGCAGCTCGGGCAGATGCGCGGCGCGGGTCCGCTGCTGCAGCGCACACGCGCTCGCACGGCAGGGCGCATCCTGCTGGTCGGCGACGCGTCGGGCTACGTGGATGCGCTCACCGGCGAGGGACTGCGCGTCGGCATCGCGCAGGCGAGGGCGGCGGTCTCGGCGGTCGCGGGTTCCTCGGAAACGGCTTCCGCTTGGTTGATTTTCTCTTCGGTCATCTTCCTGCCGCCTCCTTAAACTCGTTTTCGCGGATCAGCGTTTTAACCCGGGCAATGTCTTTTTTGATGTCGCTGATGCGGATGGGGTTGTCGAGCTGGTTGGTGGCGTGCTGCATCCGAAGGTTGAAGAGGTCTTTCTTCAGATCGAGCAGTTTGGTATCCAACTCTCCGGGGCTGAGGTCGCGCAGTTCGCTGATTTTCATGTCGCCTCGCCTCCCGTCCCGGTGTCACGTTCCGCTTGCGTCTCGGCGACGGCCGCGGAAAGGGCCTCTCCGCTTTCCCGCGAGCCGGCGGAACTGCTCACGAATTTGCATTTGATCGGCAGCTTGTGCATGGCCAGCCGTAACGATTCCCTGGCCAGCGCCTCGTCTACGCCGGCGACCTCGAACAGGACGCGCCCCGGCTTGACCACCGCCACCCAATACTCCGGCGAACCTTTACCGGAACCCATCCGGGTCTCGGCGGGTTTGCTTGTCACCGGCTTGTGGGGGAAGATTTTGATCCAAACCTTGCCGCCCCTTTTCATGTGACGGGTCATCGCGATACGGGCCGCTTCAATCTGGTTGCTGGTGATCCAGCCCGGCTCGACCGCGATCAGGCCGTATTCGCCGTTGCTGACGGTATTGCCCCGCAGGGCTTTGCCCCTCATCCGCCCGCGCTGGACGCGGCGGTATTTAACTCTTTTGGGTAACAGCATTGTCAGTTGCCTCCTTCACGGCGGGGAGCGCCGCCGGGACGCGGACCTCCGCCCGGACCGCCCTGTCCGCCCGGCCTCGGGCCGCCAAAACCGCCGCCCGGCCTGGGACCGCCAAAGCCGCCGCCCGGCCTTCCGCCCGGTCTGCCGGGACCGCCCGGCCGGCCGCCGTCACGGCGGTCGCCGCGGTCGCGCCTGTCGCGGCGGTCGCGCCTGTCGTCGCGGATGCGGGGGGCTTCGATGGTGCGCGGTCCCATGCGGTTGCCCGCCGTGAGGACCTCGCCCTTATAGATCCAAACTTTTACGCCGATCCGCCCGTATGTGGTATGCGCCTCGGCGAAACCGTAATCAATGTCGGCCCGCAGCGTTTGCAGCGGGATGGTACCCTCGTGGTAATGCTCGTTCCGGGCGATCTCGGCCCCGCCCAAGCGGCCTGAAACGGCGGTCTTTATCCCTCTCGCGCCGGCCCGCATCGAACGCATCATCGCCTGTTTCATCGCCCGGCGGAAGCTGATCCGCTTCTCCAGCTGCTGCGCGATATTTTCCGCGACAAGCTGGGCGTTGAGGTCGGGCTGCTTGACTTCGACGATATTCAGCGCCACCGGCTTCTTGACCATCTTCTCGATCTCGGCTCGCAGTTTCTCAATGTCCTGCCCGCCGCGCCCGATCACCATGCCCGGTTTGGCGCAGTGCAGGAAGACGCGCACACGGGCGCTGTCGCGCTCGATCTCGATACGCGGCACGCCGGCGGCATGAAGCTTCTTCTTCAGAAACTCGCGGACGCGGTAATCCTCCACGATCAGGTCGCCGACCTTATCCGGCCTTGCGTACCAGCGGGAATCCCAGCCTTTGATGACGCCTACGCGCAGTCCGTGCGGATTGACTTTCTGTCCCATAGGTCGCCTCCTTACAGGTCTTCGCCGCGCTCGGCGACGGTGACGGTGATATGACTGGTGCGCTTCAGGATACGGTAGCCGCGGCCTTTGGCGCGGGCGTGCATCCTTTTCAACGTTGGCCCGGCGCCGATCAGCACCTCGGAAACATAAAGGCCGTCGCGGTCCAAATCGTATTTGCTCTCGGCGTTGGCGCAGGCGCTGTCCAGCACCTTGACCAGCAACTCCGACGCCGCTTTGGGCGTGTGGAGCAGGATGGCGCGCGCGCGCTTGACGTCCTTGCCCCTAATCAGGTCGCCCACGATCGACACCTTGCGCGGCGAGATGCGGGCATACTTGTGATGCGCTGTCGCTTGCATGATAGTTACCTCCCGCTCGTCTTGCTCCCGGCGTGACCCCTGAAGGTGCGCGTCGGGGCAAACTCACCCAGTTTGTGGCCGACCATGTCTTCGGTGATATAGACGGGTACATGCTTGCGCCCGTCATGGACGGCGAACGTGTGTCCCACAAAGTCGGGGAAGATGGTGGAGGCGCGGCTCCATGTCTTCAGGACCTTCTTGTCGCCCTTTTTGTTCAACTCTTCCACCCGCTTTAGCAGCTCGGGGGCCGCGAACGGGCCTTTTTTAACGCTTCTGCTCATGAATCCTCACCTGCCCTACTTCACGTTTCTGCGCTTGACGATCAATTTGTCGGTGCGGTGCTTCTTCTTGCGCGTCTTGTGTCCCAGCGTCGGCTTGCCCCATGGGGTGACCGGCCCGGGACGGCCGATCGGGCTTTTGCCTTCGCCGCCGCCGTGCGGATGGTCGCAGGGGTTCATCACCGAACCGCGTACGGTGGGCCGGACGCCCATATGGCGCTTGCGCCCCGCCTTGCCGATCTGGATGTTTTCGTGGTCGAGGTTGCCGATCTGGCCGATGGTGGCCTTGCAGTCCTGACGGACGATCCGCACCTCGCCGGACGGGAGTCTGATCTGCGCCGTTAAACCCTCTTTTGCCATCAACTGAGCGGACGCCCCGGCGCTGCGGGCCATCTGCGCCCCGCGTCCGGGATAGAGTTCGATGTTGTGGATGACGGTGCCCAGCGGGATGGCCGAGATGGGCAGACAGTTGCCCGGACGGATGTCGGCGCCGGCGCCCGATATGACGGTGTCGCCGTCTTTCAGGCCGGAGGGGGCGATGATATACCGTTTCTCGCCGTCCTCATACCGGACCAGCGCGATGTTGGCGCTGCGGTTGGGGTCGTATTCAACGCCGACGACCTTGGCCGGCATATCGAGTTTGTCCCGCTTGAAGTCGATCTGGCGGTACTTGCGCTTTTCGCCGCCGCCGTGGTGGCGGACGGTAATGCGGCCGTGGTTGTTGCGGCCCGCCGTTTTTTTCATCGGCTCCAGCAGGGACTTTTCCGGCGTTTTTTTGGTGATCTCGGAAAAATCGCTGACCGTCATATGCCGGCGGGACGGCGTGGTGGGGCGGAATTGCTTGATTCCCATCGATTACACCATCCCCTCGAAGAACTCTATAGGCTTGCTCGCCTCGGTCAGGCGGACGATGGCTTTCTTATAGGCCGGGCGGCGTCCGATATGCACGCCCATCCGCTTGACCTTGCCCCGCATGTTCATCGTGTTGACCGATTTCACGCTGACGTTGAAGATCGCCTCCAAGGCTTCCCGGATCTCGATCTTGTTGGCGCCGCGCGCCACTTCGAACGCGTAAATCTTGTCGCCCGCTTTTTCCATCGAGCGCTCGGTGATGACCGGGCGGAGGATTATATCATAAGGGGTCTTCATTTCGCGAACACCTCCCCGATCGTTTCCAGCGCGGCCTTATCGACGATCAGCGTTCCCGCGTTGACGATGTCGTAGACGCTCATCACGCCGGCGAAAGCCGTTTTCACGCCTTGCAGGTTGCGGGCCGACTTTACGACGTTTTCCCGCACATCCTTGGTGACGACATAACTCTTGCCCTCCACGCCCAGCGCGTTGAGAAAGGCGACGAACGATTTGGTCTTGATCTCGGGCAAGTCGAGGTTGTCTATCACCAGCACCTTGTTGTCGGCGGCCTTCTGCGACAGCGCGCTGCGCATCGCGAGGCGGCGGGCTTTCTTGTTGATGTGCAGCGTGTAGCTGCGCGGCTTGGGGGCAAAGGCGACGCCGCCGTGCGTCCACTGCGGGGAGCGGGTGCTGCCTTGGCGGGCGCGGCCGGTGCCTTTTTGGCGGTACGGTTTGATGCCGCCGCCCGAAACCTCGGCGCGGGTCAGCGCCGACTGGGTGCCTTGGCGGCGGGCGGCAAGGTGCGCCCTGACGACGGAATGGACGGAAGCAGCCGACGGCGTGATCCCAAACACGGCGTCCGAAAGTTCGATCTCGCCCATGTCCTTGCCGGACATATCATATATCTTGGCTTTTGGCATATCGGTCGCCTCCCATCACATATTTTTTACGGAATTGCGGACCGTGACCAGTCCGCCGCGGGGGCCGGGAACCGCGCCGCGTACCGCGATGATGCCCAACTCCGCGTCGGCTCTGACCACATCGAGGTTGAGTACGGTGACCTGTTCGCTGCCCATATGCCCCGCCTGCTTTTTGCCCGGCAGGACCCGGCTGGGGTCGGAACCGGAACCCATCGAGCCTTGGTGGCGGTGGACGGGGCCGCCGCCGTGGGACATGGCCGTCCGGCCGAAGCCGTGGCGCTTGATGACGCCCGCGTAGCCCTTTCCCTTCGAAATGCCGGTGACGTCCACACGGTCGCCGGGGACAAATACGGCCGCCTCGATGACGTCGCCGGTCTTGTACTCGCCTTCGAGGTCAAACTCCTTGAGGTGCTTCTTCAGCGGCACGCCGGCCTTTTCCAGATGTCCGCGCTCGCCTTTGGTCAGCTTCTTGGCGGCGGCGTCCTCAAATCCAAGCTGTACCGCCTTGTACCCGTCGCGTTCCATCGTCCTGACCTGCGTGACCGTGCATGGCCCCGCCTGGATAACGGTGATCGGGATGACGCGTCCGGCTTCGTCGAACATCTGCGTCATGCCGACTTTCTTGCCGATGATGGCTTTCTGCATAGATACCCCTCCTGTTATTGGTTGGCTGGGCCAACTTGACAGATACGCTCCCTCCGCCGCAAGCGGGTGGGGGAGTCCTACAATTTTATCTCAATCTCCACGCCGGCCGGCAGATCGAGGCTCATCAGCGCTTCCACCGTCTTTTGGTTGGGCTTAATGATGTCGATCAGGCGCTTATGGGTCCGGCGCTCAAACTGCTCGCGGCTGTCCTTATATTTATGGACGGCGCGGAGGATGGTGATGATCTCTTTCTGGGTGGGAAGCGGAATGGGTCCGGATACCCGTCCCCCGTTGCGCTTGGCCGTTTCGACGATCCGCTCGGCGCTTTGGTCGATCAGCTGATGATCGTAGGCTTTGAGGCGGATGCGGATCTTCTCCTTAACTCTTGGCGCTTGGGCCGTGGTGGCTGCCATAGTGTTTCCTCCTTTTCGGAAAAATCCATATTCCCCGCCGTGTGTGTCGCGGAACTCCCGCGAAAAAAGCCGCGTGTACGGCTTTGGCGGATAAATACGATTCCCCGTGCCGCCCGATTGTCGGACATACTCCGCCGGAGTGACCAGCAAACGCTGCAATCTCCGGCATCATCGCAAAGACGCTTGAGTAGTGTATCGCATGGCCTTCCGTTTGTCAAGGGTTTTTTGAAGAAAATTTTCCCGCAACTTCAAGGGACCCTTTTTCTCGCGCCTGTTTTAGTATTATCAAGCCCCAAAACATAATCGGCTGAAACCCTGTAATACTTGCACAGCGCAATCAGGTAATCAATGGGCATTGAGCGTTTGCCAAGTTCATACTGCGAATATGTCGTTTGTGCAATGCCCAGCAAATTGGCGATTTTAGTTTGATTTAAGTCCGCATCTTCACGCAACGCCCTAATCCGCTCTTGATACGTCATTTTATCACCCTATAGTAACATATAGCAACTCATTGCGACTTATTGACAAATAAGTCACTACGACTTAATATAATACTTGGGAGATGATGATATGACCGACAAAGAATACGCCGTACGTATCTACTGCCTTGTGTTCCATGTAAAAGACGACGGCGGCGACGCGAATATACAGGGGATACTGAATACCGTCGGCGCGTTGGAAGACCGCGAGCGGACGCTGCTGGAATGTTACTACCGCCGCGGAATGACGTATGCGCAGATAGGGCGGGCGTTTAGCCTCTCCGGCGAACAGGCGGGGCGAATCATCAAGAGGGCTGTTCTCAAACTGCGCCACCCGTCCAGATGGCGGCCTATGAGCATGGCCCGGATCGAAAAAGACCGGGCCGTAAAAAACTCTTGACAAAGGGCAAAACCTGTGATACATTGCGTCTTGCGTTCCATAGACAGCGGGCGGCGCGTAGGCCGGATAACGGCGCGTAAGCCCCGCCGAGGAACAAAACCATATCTGATGGCTTTGTTTCCGTGTCTTTTGGATACGGGAACTTTTCTTTTCGTAGGAGGTGAAACATTTGCCAAACGCCAAAGTATTGGAACAGAAAAAGGCGGCCGTCAACGGTCTGGCCGAAACGATGAAGAACGCGACGACCGGCGTGCTCGTGGACTATAAGGGCATTTCGGTTGAAGCCGACACCAAGCTGCGCGTCGAACTGCGGAAAGCGGGCGTGACCTATAAGGTCGTGAAAAACACGCTGATGCAGCGCGCCATTCAGGGGATCGGCCTGGAAACGCTCGAACCTGTGCTGAACGGCACGACGGCGCTCGCCGTATCGGCCGACGCGGTGGCCCCGGCCAAAATCCTGTGCGAGTATGCCAAAAAATCGGGCGACAAGTTCAAGATCAAAGCCGGCTTTGTCGAAGGGCGCGTCATCGGCGTCGCCGAAGTGCAGGCTCTGGCCGAACTGCCGTCCAAGGAAGTGCTCATCGCGCAGATTCTGGCGGGACTCAACGCGCCGGTCAGCGGCGTCGCCAACGCGCTCAACGCTAACATCCGGGGACTCGCCGTCGCGCTGGGCGCCGTCGCCGAGCAGAAGCAAAAATCCGCGTAACGCTAAAAAAACATATTATGAAGGAGGACCCCTGCCATGGCCAGTGAAAAAGTTACCAAATTGCTTGAAGAGATCAAGACCCTTACCGTTCTGGAATGCTCCGAATTGGTCAAAGAGATCGAGGAGGCCTTCGGCGTCTCCGCCGCCGCCCCCGCGATGATGATGGCCGCCGCCCCCGCCGCCGGAGCCGCCCCCGCCGCCGAAGAGCAGACCGAGTTCACCGTCATGCTGAACGGCCCCGGCGCCAACAAGATCGGCGTCATCAAGGTCGTCCGCGAGATCACTTCCCTCGGCCTGAAGGAAGCCAAAGAACTGGTTGACGGCGCGCCGAAGCCGATCAAGGAAAACATCCAGAAGGACGAAGCGGACGCCATCGCCGCGAAACTGAAAGAAGCCGGCGCGGAAGTCGAAGTGAAATAAATTGGCGCAAAAATGTAGGGACCGGCCAGAGGCCGGCCCTACATTTTTCTTTTCCGCAATTCGCTGAAAAACGCCGTCAGCAGCGCCCCCGCTTCCTCCGCCAGCACCCCGCCGGCGACGGCGGGCTTATGGTTGAACGGATAGGAAAACAAGTCGATCACGCTGCCGCAAGCGCCCGCTTTCGGGTCGGGCGCGCCGTAATACAGCTTCCCGATCCGCGCGTTGATAACCGCGCCCGCGCACATCGGGCACGGCTCCAGCGTCACAAACATCTCGCAGTCCGGCAGCCGCCAGAATCCCACCGTCTCGCAGGCTTCGCCGATGGCGGTCAGTTCGGCGTGCGCGAGGGCGTTTTGATCGGTCTCCCGCGTGTTATAGCCGCGCCCCACGACGGTCCCGTCCCGCACGACCACGCAGCCGACCGGGACCTCGCCCCGTCCGGCGGCCCGGCGCGCCAGCGCCAGCGCCTCCCGCATAAAGCCGTCTACGGCCAAAGCGCCTGACAGACTTCCGCGGGAAAAAAGATCGGATCGCGGTCGGAGTACACCACGTTGATCCACTCGATTTTGGCGGCGGCGGCGCCCGCGTCGCTCCAAGGCTCGGAAAAGAAGAAGGATTTATCCTCGCCGGGCAGGAGCGAGCCGATGCTGGGATACCACTCGTTGTCGCCCCTCGGGGAACCGTTGGACGGGTTCCCGTCCGCGTCATAAATCTTAAAAAGGACAACGACCTGCCGGATGAACTTATCCGAACTGTTCCGGACCTGCACGGTGAGCGCGCTCTTGCCGGAGGCGTCGGGTTTGGAAAAGGCCAGGCTTGGTATATCGATGATCTCGTCCCGCGCGCGAAGGATAAGCCGTTCATTGTATGTCTCCTGCTCGCTCGGGCCGGCCGCTTCACCGGTGTCGGGATCGATCCCGCACAGAATATCAAGGTAACGCCGCACCCTGATGATATGCTCCTCATCGGAAGGATAGGCTTTTTCAAAATTCTCCACCGCCGCGGAGAAGGAGGTGAGCCGCACCTCCCATTCCTCCGGGGAAAACGCGCTCTCCCGGCCGTTCAGTTCCTCAAAAGCCTCTTCCATCGAGGCCAGCATATTTTCCTTGTTCACGCCGCGCATAAACGGGATCACTATGGCGACGACGGCGACCACCAGCCCCACCGACAAAAAGGTCATCAGCGTGGCGCGGTTGCCCGTTCTTTTGGATTTTCCGGCGGGGCCTCTGGGCGTGATGATCGTATCAAGATAAATGCCGCAGAACGGACAGGTTTTCCCCTGCCCGACCGGCAATTCCCTGCCGCAGCGCCTGCATTCCATTCCGGCCACCCCCTGTGCGGTTATTGTACACGTTTTCGTTCAGCCCGTCAAGCGCGCTTGCCCCGCACGATCATAAAGGCTATGCCGCCGAAAAGAACCGCGGCCCCCAAAACAATCAGGACTGCCGGCCAAAGGCCCGGGCCGCCGTCTTCCCAACCGTCAGGCTGCTCCGGTTCGGCGGGAGTCGGCGCGGGCGAAGGGCTGTCTTTCGGAGCCGGCTCTGTCCACGGGTCGGCCGTCAAGACCAAGTGGTTGACCGACATCGGCCCCGCCTGAAAAGCAATCGGATCTTCCAAAGCGCCGGGAGAAAGATCCCGCTCGCGGATGCCGGGGTAGGCGCCCTCAAGGGTAAAGGCGCGCGCGATACGGTACTCTCTTCCAACATTCACACGGAACCATGTGTCGCCGTCAACGGCCTTGCTGATAATCATCAGATGGAGGTTACCGTCTTTATCCTCCGACGCGTAAACGCTTCCTAGTTCGGGGCTGGCATTGGTCACGGGCCGCAGCGTGTCTCCGAACGCCAGCCCTTCGCCGTCGGCGTTGGTGTACATATTGACGGCCGATATGCCGAACAGCATATCCCTTTCAGGCCACACCGTCGCTAGATAAACGCCGTTCTCGGCGAAAATGCCCAGCGCGTCGGCGACGGCGACGCCGCCGGAGATGTGGTGCATCGAGCCGAAGCCGTATTCGGTCAGGGCCAGTTTGGTGCCGGGATAGTATTCGTCGATCGACGCTTTTAGGTTCGGCAGGATCGGCAAGAACTGTGAAAACCACTGCGCGATCCAGCTCTTCTCCAAGTAATCCCCATCCCATAGCGTCCGCGTGGACTCCATCAGGGCGCAGGCCGAATCATCGTCGGTCGGGTTGTTAAAGCAAATCCGCTGTCCGTCCGGGTTTTCCGCCTCGGAATAATAATGCACGTCCAGCACATCCAGCAGGCGGCGTCCGTGCGTTTCCTCCGCCTCCCGCATTTTATCCAGATAGCAGTCGATGAACCATCGGTATTCGTTTTTATAGGTTTCTCCCCAGTCTCCGGCGCCCTGCAAGGTGTTGTAGGCGCCAAACCCGTACAGGACCGGGCCGTATACCTCCGCGCCGGGGTCCATGTCCTTGACGGCCGACGCGAGCGAGACGGTCCGTTCGATCAGTTCGTCCACCGTCACCGGCCCGGGATGAATGCGGGGGTGGGTGCCGGACCAAAGCGCCGGCTCGTTATCCAGACAGTAGCCCTTGATCCCGGTATCGGACGAAGAGTCGCCCAGCGTCGTGATTAGGTAATTCAGCAACTCATCGGTATACACCACGTCGGCGTCGCGGACGGGTTCCAGCGTGAACTCACCGCCGGGTTTGCGGTCCTCTACCCGCGCCCAGCGCTCCGACGGGGCCGTCTCGTCGTCGCCGACGGGGCCTTTGCCGTCCCGCGCCACATAGCCCGCCATCGGCAGCGTGGCGACCGAATACGCGCCCGCCTCCGCCGCCTTGAGGGCAAAATCGGTGATGACGGCGCCGGGTCTCTGCCTGTCGGCGATGTTTTGCACGAGGTAATCGTCGGAGTAGTGCCGCCAGTCGCTGCCGGCGCTGGACATATTATTGTGCCAGTTATAGCCGGTCAGCCGGTTGCCGCCCAGCCGCGCCGAGCGCTGCGTCATCCGGGGATCGACCTCGTTGATCCCGTAAATATACGGCGATATGGGCGTGCCGGCCCCGTTCAGGTCAACGGCCGCGATAACGGTTGGCGGCGGTTCCGCGGCCCCGGTTTGGAAGGGCCCGCCCCCTCCGGCGATCAGCGCGGCGGCGGCGAACGCGCAGAAAAAACCCTTTGCTTTCAATCTTGACATCTCCCTATAATGAGATATAATTATCCGAGCGGCGTCGCCGGGGCGTACCGTATCCGCATTTGCGGCGGGGCCTTGACGTCCGCGTAATAATCCGTTTCCCAGCCCGGTCCCTGCGCGGGGTCGTTGACGCCCTCCGGCGGCGGCGCGAAGAGCCGCAGGCTTGTTTCCGACGGGAACGACGGGAGTTTGCTCTTAAAAAACGCGGGCATCAAGTCGATCGTCTTCACGCCGGGTTTCTTATAAAACCATCGCCCGTTCAACTCCATCATCAAATTGAGGTCCGCGTCCCCGCCTTCAAACGTCGCCTCGCAGAAGACCGGGTCTTTTTCAAAGGTCAGAGGGACCGCCAGCCCGTCGGCGTCCTCGCTGCCGCCCCAGCGCAGCCGCGCGGGGAACGGGGCGGACGCGCCCCGCGTCATTACGGGGAGGTATGGCTCCATTTTCAGCACCTCGCGGTACATGTCCAGAACCGGCTGCGCAACGCCCACGCCGGGATTGCCGGGGTCTTCGATCTCCAGCCCCAGCCGTCCCCGGTCGCGGAACTGGTAAAAGGTGATCCCGGTAATGCAGGGCGCCTCGGCCGGCAGCCGGCGGTAAAAGTCCAGCAGCTGTTCCGCCTGCCCGTACGGGCCGGTGACGTCGCCGTCGGCATTGAACTCGCTGACGACAAAGGGGCGGGTTTTGTTCTCCGACCGCGCCATAAACCGGCCGTACTCATAGTTAAACCCGCGCAGCGTTTCGTCGTTGCCGGTCCGCTTATGCGAGCGGCCGCCCGGCTCCGCGACGTCGAACGGCCAGCCCCAGTGCAGCGCGACGTAGGTGTCGGTCGACCAGACGTCCGTCAGGGCGATGGCCTCGGCAAATTCGTCCTCATAGTGCATCTTGCCGTCTTTGTCGGGCTTGTCGTCGCCGATGCAGAGAACCGTTTGGATATGCGGCGCGTGCTGTTTGATGATGGTATGGAAGCGTACAAAAAAGTCGGCGACTTCCTGATATGTATAGCGTTTGTTGAACGCGAACCAATTGCCGGTGGCCTCGTGGTTGACCCGCAGCATCAGCCGTCCGAACGGGCGCAGGTCCTCGGCGATGCGGACGATCTGCCCGTCTGAAACGGCGCAGTCGCAGGTCAGGGTCAGGATGACGTCCTGTCCGTGACGGCGCACATCGCGCATCGACCGGAACGGTTCCCCGTCCGTATCGCCCTCCAGCCCGCCCCGGTAGGGGAAATAGTCGTCGTAGGCGTAGTCCCACGCGAACCCGACCTTGCCGCCGGGCAGTTCGCTGGCGCGGGCGGGCCACCCCTCGTCCAGCGGGTAATAGCAATACATCAGGTTGACGGCGCGGTGGGGCCGCCCCAGCGTATGAAGGATATAGTCCTGATCGACGTATTCTCCGCGTTCGCTGCCGTCCCCCAGATCGAGCGCGACTTTGGCGGGGCCCATGTGAAGGTGAAAGGCTTGCATATCGGACCGGCCTCCTTTGGGATTTTGAAACTATCATACCACACACTAAACCACCCTTCAAGGAGAATCTCCATGCTGATTGAAAGAGCGGGCGTCGTCGCCGTCATCGGGCGGCCCAACGCCGGAAAATCCACGCTGGTCAACCGCCTGTGCGGCGAGAAGGTCGCCATCGTCACGCCCAAGCCCCAGACGACGCGCCTCCGCCTGTGCGCCGTCCGCAACCGCCCCCCGGTGCAGACGGCGCTGATCGACACGCCGGGATTCCATACGCCGCGCACCAAACTGGGGCGGATGATGGTCAGGACGGTCAGGGAGAGCGTTCACGGCGTGGACGCCGCCGTGCTGGTCATCGAGCCGGTGCCGTCGGCGGGCGACATTGAGCGGGACCTGATCGCCCAATGCAAAAGGGCGGATTTTCCGTTTTACCTTGCCATCAATAAAATAGATACCCTGCCCCGGGAAAAACTGCTCCCGGTCATCGCGGCGTATCAGGACGAAGCCAAATTCTCCGCCATACTCCCGCTGTCGGCCCGGACGGGGGACGGCGTGGAGGCGTTGGCGGCGCTGCTGGAAAAAGAGATGCCGCCCTCGCCCGCACTCTTTCCCGAGGGAATGGTGACCGACCAGACCGATCGCGTGCTGGTCGCGGAGACGGTGCGGGAGAAACTGCTGATCTGCTTGGACGACGAAGTGCCGCACGGCGCGGCGGTGACGGTGGAAAGGCTCGGGGAGAGAAAGGACGGGCTTGTCGAGATAGAGGCCGTCGTCACTTGCGAGAAGGAGAGCCACAAGGGGATCGTCATCGGCAAAAGAGGCGCGATGCTGAAAAAGATCGGCTCTCTCGCCCGCGCCGAATTGGAGGAGATGTATGACGGCCCGGTCTTCCTCAAACTGTGGGTGCGGGTGCGGGAAGGCTGGCGCGACAACGAGGGGCAGCTGAGAAATTTCGGGTTCCGCCCGTGAGCCATAAGGAAGTGACAGGGCTGGTCGCCCGCGCCGTCGAATACAAAGAAGCCGACCTGATCCTGACCGTATTGACCGCCCATGAGGGAAAGCTGACCGTTAGCGCGCGCGGCGCGCGGCGGCACGGCTCGCCCCACGCGGCGGCCTCGCAGATCCTCTGCTGCTCCCGGATGATCCTGAGCGATTACCGCGAGAGGCTGACGCTGAAAGAGGCCGAAGTGCTGGAGAGTTTCCCCGCCCTGCGGGAAGACCTCCTTTCGATGGCGCTCGCCTGTTACATCGCCGACCTCGCGCAGACGCTGGCCCCGGAGGGCGACGTCTTCCACCTCACCGTCTCGGCGCTGCTGGCGCTGTGCGGAAAAAAACGCCCTCCGGCGCTGGTCAAGGCGGCGTTTGAGATGCGCGCCCTCTGCGACGGGGGCTTCGACCCGACGCTCGATCCCGCCCTGCCGCCGCTGGGAGGCGACCTTGCGCGGGCGGCCCGGTATATCCGCGAGGCCCCTGCGGGGAAAGTGTTTTCCTTCGCGCTGGGCGACAAACCGCTTGGGGAGTTCGCCCGGCTCTGCGAACGGGCCGCGCTGGCGCAGACCGAGCGGGTTTTGCCGTCGCTGGAGTATTACCGGGGCTTGTCACAGCGCGGTTTCTCCGGCTTGTAGAATCGAAGCCTCTGTGGTATACTTGCTTTGTGATAGAACGATTAAGGAGTCCTGCTCATGTCAAAGCGTCCTGCCCGTTTTTTCCCTGTGACTTTTGCCGTCCTGCTCGCGCTGACGCTGGCCGCGTCGTTTTTGCTGGGGGCCGCGCTCTATCTGACAGATATGGCGCTGATCCAGTTCCCGGACGGGACGGTCATGCTGGGCGAGCTGGAGCGGGCCATCGGGGCGCGGCCTCCCGTCCCGCCGCCCGTTTCGGTCCCCATTGTTACGGTCCCAACCCCTTCCCCGGCGCTCAAGGAACCGGGCGAAGCGCTCACCTTCAATGAAATCTATAAAAAGGCCGTGCCGTCGGTCACCGTCGTCATCGCGGAGGCGGCGTATTCCAGTGGCAGCGGCACCGGCATCATCCTCAGCGAGGACGGCTATATCATCACCAACTACCATGTGGTGGAATATGCGGGAGAGGTCACCGTCATTCTGCACAACGGAGCCGAATACGCCGCGGATATTGTCGGCTCCGACCGCATCTCCGACCTCGCGGTTCTCAAGATCAAGGCGTCCGGACTGTCGCCGGCCGAGTTCGGCGACTCCGACGCGGTGGAGCACGGCGATCCGGTGGCCGCCATCGGCAACCCGCTGGGCGTTGACCTGCGCAACACGATCACCACCGGCGTCGTCTCCGGCGTCAACCGCGGCATCACGCTGGAGGACGCCTACGGCGACATCACGATGACCGTCCTGCAGACCAACTGCGCCGTCAACCCCGGCAACTCCGGCGGGCCGCTGCTCAACCAATACGGCCAGGTCGTCGGCATCATCTCCAGCAAGATCATGGGCAGCATGATGGGGTCCGTCGAGGGACTGGGCTTTGCCATCCCGAGCAACACCGCCGCGCCGCTGGCGGCGCAGCTCATCGAACACGGCTATATCAAGGGCCGCCCCGCGCTCGGCATCACCGTGGACCTCAGCTATACCCCGATTTACGATATGCCGCCCGGCATCCGCGTCACCGGGGTCAACGAGGATTCCGACGCCTACGCCAAGGGGCTGCGGCCCAGAGACATCGTCACGCATATCAACGGCGTGGCCGTTTCAAGCATCAGCGAGGTCAACGACATCAAAAACGGGCATACCGCCGGCGATACCCTGCGGCTCACGGTCTACCGGCTGGGGGAGATCCTGTTTTTCGACGTCGTGCTGATGGAAGAGGGAGATATGCGGTAAGCGTTTTGCGGTGCATGGAAACGGGCGCGGCGCGTTGGCGCGGCGCCTGTTTTGGTATCTGAAAAAACTTTTATACAAACCCTTGACTCTGACACCGTGTCGTACTTTATAGTGAGGTCAAGGAAAAGAAATGAGGATTGAAAATGGAACTCCAAACCATCAGTCAGGTGTCAAAGGACTACGGTATTTCCGCGAGAATGCTGCGTTACTATGAGCAGATCGGGCTGATCCAAAGCCTGCGAAAAGACGATTACGCGTACAGGGTCTATGACGAAACCGCGATCAGCCGCCTGCGCCAAATCATCGTTTTACGCAAGCTACGCGTTCCTGTAAAGCACATTGTAAGCATCCTCAGCAATAATGACGCGGCGCGGATCGTGGACATTCTCCGGCAAAACATAAGCCAGCTTGACGAGGAGATCACCGCGCTGTCCACCGTGAAGGCCATTTTGACGCGCTTTGTGGAGGAATTGCGCCAAAAGACGGACATTAGCCTCAATCTTGGCTTGCTTGGCGACGGGTCCGCGTTTTCCATTATCAACGCTCTCTCCTTTTCCGGCCATCAAATAAAAGAGGTAAAGGGGAATCTGACCATGGAAGAACTAAACAAAGCCAGTGAAAATCTAAGCAAACTGACGGACGGCGACGTGCGGATCATCTATCTGCCGCCTATGACCGCGGCGGCCGCGTACGTATCCGGGGAAGACTGCGAAGGCAGAGCGGGAGGGTTGATAAAGACGTTTGTCAATGACAGCGGATTGCTGAGAATCAAGCCGGACGCCCGGAGTTTCGGCTTTGACTGCTCTCAGGGGGCGACAGGAATCGGGGAATCCTCCCAAACGTATGAAGCGTGGGTATCCATCCCCGATGATATGGACGTCCCCGCGCCTTTGGTAAAGCGCATTTTTAGCGGTGGGTTATATGCCGCTCATGTGCTGAAAAATTGGGATTTCGGGCTTTGGACCCTGTTGAAAGAATGGGTCGGCGCAAGCGGGAAATATGACAGCGACTGGGGCTCCCCCCGCTGGACGTCAGAGGAGACGGTTTTCGGGCAGGGCTTTGAAGAAACGCTGAATTACTATCATTTTGCGCAGGGCCGTTGCGAAATGCAGCTTGATTTGCTGTTCCCGATTCGGGTTTCGGAGTAAAAAGGAGGGTTATCCTTGAGAAAGCTATTGTTTATCCTTGTGTTGCCGCTTCTGTTATCCGCTTGCGCCGTATCCCCGCCCTATGAAGCGCCTTCTCCGCCGCCAAGCCCGGCCGAGATCCCGTGGGAGGGCAAGGCCAGCCCTCTCCCGGACGAACCGCCGCCCATCCCCTTCCCGGCCGCCAACGGGCTTTCCGACGAAGATGTGCGGATCATTTACCTGCCGCCGATGACGGCGGCGGCCGCTTACGCCACGGGAAATGACTGCGAAGGCAAAGCCTTGGATATGATAAAGCAATTCGTTAACGAGAGCGGATTGCTGGAGATCAAGCCCGACGCCCGGAGTTTTGGATTTGACTGCTCCCGCGGGGAGACGGCAATCGGGGAGGCCTCGCATGGCTATGAAGCGTGGGTGTCCGTTCCCGATGATATGGAGTTGCCCGAGCCGCTTATAAAGCGGACGTTCAGCGGAGGGCTGTATGCCGCCCATGAACTGAGAGACTGGGATTTCACTTATTGGAGTCTGCTGGGCGATTGGGTCAACGCGAGTGATACCTATGATAACGATTGGGGTTCACCCCGGTGGGCCTCGGATGAATCAGATTTTGGGCAGGGTTTTGAGGAAACGGTAGATTTCTTCCATTACATCCAGAAAGGCGGCCATATAGAGGATTTTCAGCTTGATTTACTGTTCCCGATAAGAGAAAAGGCAAAATAATCAGCCAACGGATTAAGGCGGCGCACGGCTTGTGTACCGCCTTTTCCTATGATATACTAAGGAAAATCATCAGCAGGGGGGATCACTGCGTGAAACTGGGCTTTGTGGGCTTGCCCAATGTCGGCAAGACAACCATCTTCAACGCGCTGACCGGAGCGGGCGCGGAGTCGTCGAATTATCCGTATTCAACCGTCGAGGCCAATCTGGCCGCCGTCCCGGTGCCGGATAAGCGGCTGGAGGCGCTGGCCAGTATGTTCAAGCCGAAAAAAATCACCCCGGCGACGGCGAATTTTGTCGATATCGCGGGGTTGGCGCGGGGCGCGTCGCGGGGCGAGGGGCTGGGCAACCGTTTCCTCGCGCATATCCGCGAGGTGGACGCGGTGCTGCATGTGATCCGCTGTTTTGACGATGAAAACGTCGTCCGGGCCGAGGGCGGGGGCGACCCGCTGGGCGACCGGGAAACCATCGACATCGAACTGTGCATGGCCGACATGGAGGTTGTGGAGAAGCGGATCGCGCGGGCGGAGAAGGCGGCTAAAGGCGATAAATCCTTGCTGCGCGAGGCGGAGCTGTTCAAGGCGCTCAAAGCCCATTTGGACGGGGGGCGTTCCGCCCGCGCCTTTGCCTGTTCCGGCGACGACAGGGCGCTGGTCGCCGACTGCCCGCTGCTGACCAATAAGCCGGTGCTGTACTGCGCCAACCTCTCCGAGGAGCAGTTCAAAGCGCGGGATTCTTACCGGCCCTATCTCGACCTTGCCAAAGCCGCCGAAGAGGAGAACGCGCCGGTCTTTCCCATCTGCGCCAAGCTGGAGCAGGAGATTATGCAGATGGAGCCGGACGACCGCGCCCTCTTCCTCGAAGATCTGGGGATGACCCAACCGGGGCGCGACCGGCTGATCCAGATCTCCTATGATTTGATGGGGCTGATGTCGTTTTTGACGGCCGGCGCGCCGGAAGCGCGGGCATGGACGATCAAAAAAGGGACCAAAGCCCCGGCCGCCGCCGGAAAGATACACAAAGACTTGCAGCGCGGCTTTATCCGCGCCGAGGTGATCGGATTCGATACGCTGATGGAGTGCGGGTCGATGGCGGCGGCGAAGGAGAAGGGCCTTGTCCGCCTAGAAGGCAAGGAGTATGTGATGAAAGACGGCGACGTGGTGCTGTTCCGGTTTAACGTATGATTTACTATGAAGACGGCAGGGTTCTCATCCGTTCCATGAGAGAAGAGGACGCGGAGGCCATCCATAGAGCGAACCTGGCGCAGGGATGGCATTCGGAACTTTCGGGATACAAGCAATACTTTAGCGAACAGAAAAACAAGACCCGCTATCTGTTCGTCGCGGAGGACGAAGGTCAGTTCGCGGGGTATGCCGCGCTGAGAGCGCAGGCGGACGCGGGGCCGTTTGCCGGCAAGGGGTTCCCGGAAATATCCGATTTCAACGTATATCCCCCGTACCGGCGTAAGGGGATCGGCGGCAAGATCCTGTGGGCCGCCGAGAAAAAAGCGGCGGAACTGGGCCGGACGGTCACGCTCGGCGTCGGCTTACATTCGGGCTACGGGTCGGCGCAGAGGATGTATATCAAACGGGGCTATCTCCCGGACGGCAGCGGCGTTTGGTATCAGGGCCGCCGTCTGGAGCAGTATGCCGAATGCCGCAACGACGACGATTTAGTTCTGTATTTTTCCAAAAACATATAACAGGCGGTAGACTTCCATGCAGGACAAAGAAAGATCCCGCATCCAGCTTCTCGACGCCCTGCGGGGCTTTTGCATCCTGCTTGTCGTCGCCTATCACTTCGGCTATAACTTAGTCGCGCGCGAGTATATTCCCCGGGAAGCGCTGTACAACCCGGTGCTGGATTTTTTGCAGCCGTTTTTCGCCGGGGTGTTCATCGTGCTGGCCGGGGTGTCGTCGCGCTTTTCGCGCAGCAACCTCAAGCGCGGGCTTCTGCTGCTCGGCTGCGCGTTGCTGGTGACGGCGGTCAGTCTGGTGATTTTGCCGGATCCGGGGCTGTCGCTCCGCGCGGCGTTTGGTTTCTATCAGCCTGCGGAGGGGGAGCGGATCGGCCTTCCCGTTGTCTTCGGCATCCTGCATCTGCTGGCGGCCTGTATCCTGCTGACCGCGCTGATGGAAAAATGGCGGCTGACCGTGCCGGTTGTGATATTAGGCGCGTTCTTTTTGCTGCGGTCCGGCATAACGGTTTGGCCGGAGGTCTTGTCCGCCGACTACTTCCCGCTGATACCGTGGGCGTTTGCCTTTTTCTTCGGCGTCTGGCTGGGCGGCCCGGTCCGCGAGGGGAAATTTCCCTCATGGTTCTATGAGGTGACAATACCCGTCTTCCCGGCCATCGGGCGGCGCACGCTGCCGATTTATTTGCTGCATCAGCCGGTGCTGTACGGACTGTTGTGGATCGCGGAAGCGGTAAGGGGTTAATCCCGGGGCAAACGGCGCATACTAAAGCCATACATCTGATAAAAGGGTGGTTGTTATGCGCGTATCCGAATTGATGAACAACAACGTGGTATCGATCACGCCCGACGAACCGACCGTGCTTGCCGCCCGCCTGCTATCGCGCCACAACGTCGGCTCGCTGCCGGTCTGCTCGCTGGACGGCAAACTGCGCGGCGTGGTGACCGACCGCGACATCGTCCTGCGGTGCGTCGCCACCGAGAACGACCCGCAGACGACCCGCGTGCGCGAGATCATGACCCGCGGCGTGGTGTCGGTGACGCCGGACGACGACGTGCGGGAAGCGGCGCACAAGATGGCGCACGAGCAGGTGCGCCGCCTGCCGGTGGTCAACGCCGCGGGGTCGGTGGTGGGGATGCTGTCGCTGGGCGACATGGCGAAGAGCCGCGCCCTGGAGATGGAGGCGGCCAACGCTTTGAGCGAGATCAGCGTGAACGTGCGGAGGGTTTGAAACAACGGACGGCCAATGGCCGCCCCTACATATGAGGACGTATCCGTTTGCGGAGGGGATGATTTGCTTGCATACTGTCGCAAAAAAGGGTAATATATAGGCAATGAACCTAAGCGAGAGGGGTAACGCCGTGACGAAGGAACTCTACATAGACAAGGCGCTGCTGCGGAAAAATTACGGCGAGGTATGCCGGCGGTTGTCGGGCGCGCATGTGATGGCGGTGCTGACAAACAACGCCTATGGGATGGGCCTGCTGCCGATGGCGCGGTTTTGGCGGGAGGCGGGGATCCGCCGCTTTGGGGTGGGCGATCCCTCCGACGCGGCTCTGCTCCGCGCCGAAGGCTTTACGCAGGAGGAACTCCTGCTGATGCGCTCGACGGCGGCGCCGGCGGAGATCGACGCGCTGCTGGACAGCAACGTCATCGCCACCGTCGGCTCGCAGGAGGCGGCGCTGGCGCTGTCCGGCATCGCCGAGAAGCGGAGCGCCGTGGCCGAGGCCCATATCAAGATCGACTGCGGCCTGGGGCGGTACGGCTTTCTGCCGGGCGAGACGGACAAGATATTCAACATCTTCGCCTATATGCAGAACATCGCCGTGTCGGGGGTCTATACCCATCTGCCGGGCGGCCTTTCGCTGAAAAAGGCGCAGGCGTGTATCGTCAGTTTTGAATCCGTCCTGACCGCGCTGCGGGAGAAAAACATTGAGACAGGGCTTGTCCACGCGCTGGGTTCGACGGCGCTGTTTAAATACCCGTCGCTGCCGCAGTTCGACATGGTGCGCGTCGGCGCCGCCATGACCGGGCGCATCTCCGGCAAGACGGGGCTGTCGCGGGTGGGGGTCATCGCGGTTCCGATCGCCGACGCGCGGTGGATCCCGGCCGGCGAGCGGGTCGCGGGAATGATGAAACTGCGCCGCCCGGCCCGCATCGGGCTGATCCCGGTGGGATACGCCTCCGGCGTGTTGGTGGAGAAACCCTCATACGCGCCGCTGTTTGGACTGACGTCGTCGCGCCGGGGCTACGGACATTTCCGTGTCCGGCTGGAAACGGGGGAGGACGCCGCCGTCCTCGGGCTGATCGGGCGGAACCATATGGCGGTCGACCTCACAAAGTCGCGCGCGGCGGTGGGGATGATGGCGCAGGTGGAAGTCGATCCGCTCTATGCCGGGGTGCTGCCGCGGAGAATACAGTGAACGGTGAACAACGAACAGCGGACGACGATCTGACCGGGAGGTTATCCGGGTACGCGGACAGACGGACGGCGCGGTTTCATATGCCGGGGCATAAGGGGCGGCTGCCGCCGCCGTTTGACGGCGTCGCGCCGCTGGATGTAACGGAGTTGTCCGCTACCGGCGATCTCTACCATGAGCGGGACGGGGCGGTCCGCCGTTCGGAACGGGCGATGGCGGCGCTGTACGGCGCAAAGGATTGCTTTTACCTGACCGGCGGCGCGACCCAGGGAATTTTCGCGATGCTGTCGGCCGTGACGCGGCCCGGCGACGCCGTTTGCGTCGGTCGCGGATGCCATCGCAGCGTATACAACGCGCTGGCGCTGCTGGATCTGCGCCCGGTTTGGTTTTGGGGAGAGCCGCCGGAGGGCGGCGGGTTGGTGATTTACACTTCGCCCGATTATTACGGCGTGATAACGCCGCGTCCGAAAACAGACGGGATTGTGCTGTGCGACGCGGCGCATGGGGCGCATCTGCCGTTTTGCGTCGATGATTACAGCCCGCCGGGAAACCTGTGGGCCGTTTCGGCGCACAAAACCCTCGGGGCTTTGGGACAGGCGGCGATGCTGCTCTCCGACGGGCGCGTTGACGCGGATCTGCTGCGCGGGAGGACGGCGGTCTTCGGTTCCGCTTCGCCCTCTTTTGTGCTGCTCGCCTCGCTGGACGCCGCCGCGCGAAGCGGAAACGGAGGCTGGGAACGGGTGGCCGCGTTTTCACGCATGATGAAGAAAAAAGACCCGCGCGTCCTCCCAAACGCCGACCCGGCCAAGCTGACCGTCCTCACCGGCGACGGGTTTGGCGACGCCGCGCGGCTGGAACGCGAACTTGGCGTGGTCTGCGAGATGGCCGACGCGGCGCGGATCGTCTTTATGCTCTCGCCGCACAACACGGATGAAGAGTTCTTACGCCTGGAAACAGCGCTAACCTCCATTCCCCGGCGTCAATATCCCGTTGACCAACAACTGTCAACTGTCAGATGTCAGATGTCAACTGTCATGACGCCGCGGGAGGCGTTTTTCGCGCCTCGGGAACGGGTCGCGCTGCGGGACGCCGCCGGGCGGACCGCGTCGGAAGCGTTCGCGCCCGCGCCGCCGGGCGTCCCTGTATTCGCGCCGGGGGAACGTATCGACAAAAAACATCTCGAAATTCTTCGCGGGATGTGTTATAATGAGGACACGCCCGTATGGGTGGTAAGGTAGATACATACCCGAAGGAGAGACAAGCTATGAAACTGATACTCGCCATCATCAACCATGACGACGCGCACAGCGTCATCCAGCACCTGACGCAAGGGGGCTATCATGTCACCAAACTGGCCACGACCGGCGGCTTTTTGCAGGTGGGCAACGTCACCATCCTGATCGGCGTTGACGACGACCGGATGGAGGGCGCGATGGAGATCATCGGCAAATACTCCAACTCCCGCCGCCAGGTCATCCCGGCCACCAGCGAGATGGGGATGGGGATGTTTTCCTCCATGCCGGTCGAGGTGACGGTGGGCGGCGCGACCGCGTTTGTGCTGAACGTGGATGAATTCAAGAAGTTCTAGCCCCGTCATTCTGGAGGGGGACGACCCCGCCGCGCTGCGCCGGGAGGCGCTGAAACTCGCCGCCGTATGGCTGTGGGACGAGCGCAAGGTCCTCGCGGGCCTGCATGTGGACGTATCGGAACTGGACAACGGGCCGGACGCCGTAATCAAGGTGGACGATATCCGCGCCATACGGCGCGACTCGCTGCTGCGTCCCTTTGACAGCGAGGCAAAGGCTTACATCATCCACCATGCCCACAGGATGAACGGCAACGCTCAGAACGCGCTGCTGCGCATTTTGGAGGAACCGCCGCCGTATGTCCGTTTCGCGCTGCTGACCCGCAACGCGGAGGCGCTGCTGCCGACCGTCCGGTCCCGCTGCGCGGTGAGGAGGAACAGGGAACAGGGAACAGGGAACAACGAACAGGAGACGGACCGGGCGGCCGCCTTTATTGACGCGCTGGACGATCCCTGGCGGCGGGCGGCCGTGGCGTTTTCCTGGGAGAAGGTTTCGCGCGATACGCTGAGAAACACGCTGAACGCTGTTTTGGCCTGTCTGCGCGACCGTTGCCTGCGCGACGGCCCGCGGCCGATGTATACCGAAACGCTGGATACCGTCTCCCGGCTGCTTCCGGCGCTGGAACTGAACGCCTCCCCCGGTTCCGTCTGCGGGGTGCTGGCCGTTTCCCCCGCCGGGGGCGGGGAAGATAGAAACGATACAAAGGAGATATAACATTGACGACCGTTGTGGGCATACACTTCAAAAAAGGGAGCAAGATGTATTACTTCAACCCCGGCAATCTGGCGCTTGCCAAAGGGACGCAGGTCATCGTCGAAACGCAGATTGGCACGGAGTACGGGATCTGCGCGACGGGGCCTTTCGAGGTGGAGGACGAGAGGATCGTGCCGCCGCTCCGCAGAGTCGTCCGCGTCGCCACCGATTACGACAAGCGGACCTTGGAGCAGATTGCGCAAAAAGAGACGCAGGCGATGGAAATCTGCCGCCAAAAGGTGGAGAACCACGGCCTTGCGATGAAGATCGTCGAGGTGGAATACACTTTCGACGGCAACAAGATCATCTTTTATTTCACCGCCGACGGGCGGGTGGACTTCCGCGAACTGGTTAAAGACCTCGCGTCGGTCTTCCGCACCCGGATTGAGCTGCGGCAGATCGGCGTGCGCGACGAGGCGCGTATGCTGGGCGGGCTGGGCGTCTGCGGCAAGCAGTTTTGCTGTTCGTCCTTTTTGGAGGAGTTTCAGCCCGTTTCCATCAAGATGGCCAAGGAGCAAAACCTCTCTCTGAACCCGACCAAGATCTCGGGTACCTGCGGGAGGCTGATGTGCTGCCTAAAATACGAGGAGGAGACCTACGAGGCCCTTAACATGAACCTCCCGAACGAGGGCGACATAATACGCACGCCCGACGGCGACGGGGAGGTAATCTCCGTTTCCGTATTGAGGCAGACGATTAAAGCCGCGGTGCGTAAGCGCGAGCAAGACCCGTATACCGTAGGCGTTTATACCGTAGGAGATATATCGGTATTGGAAAAAAGGCCCGCGGGCGAAAACGACGAACGGTAGATGGCGGAACGCGTCGACGACTTAAACCGCCGCGGCTTAAAGATAATACAGGACACGGAATTAAACCGCTTCGGGACCGACTCGGTGCTCCTGACGGGCTTCGCGAAAATAAAAAAAAGCTGGACGGTGCTTGATTTAGGCACGGGCGCGGGAGTCATACCGCTGCTCTTATGCGCAAAGACCGAGGCGGAACATATAACGGGGATTGAGATACAAAAAGCGCTCGCGTCCTTAGCCGAACGCAGCGCCGCGTTGAACGGCCTTTCAGGCAGGATAACCGTAATTAACGGCGATATTAACGATATTGACGAATTAATAAAACCCGCGTCGTTCGACGCGGTTACGGCGAACCCGCCGTACGTCAGAAAGGGCGCCGGAGTATTAAACGAATCGGAATCCGATATATTGGCGAGGCACGAGGCGGCGATCGATACGCGCGGCGTCGTCAGGGCTGCGGCCCGTTCGTTAAAATACGGCGGAAGGTTCTATATGGTACACAGGCCCGAACGCCTTGCCGAAATATTCCGGATTTTTAACGAATATAATTTCGAGATGAAGACGCTTCGGTTCGTGCAGGCCTACGCCGGTAAAAAACCGAAGGCGGCGTTGATAGAGGCGGCGTTAAACGGGAAACCGCAGCTTACGGTCATGCCGCCGCTTATCATGTACGAAAGGCCCGGGGCCTATTCGGACGAAATGAACGCGATATATAACGGATAGCTCGTTTTAAATATCGGAGGGGTATTGAATGAAGCCGGTCAAAAGGTTGTTTTCGTTATTCATGGTTGCGGCCTTCATCTTGGGGACGTTCGCGTTTTCGCCGGAAACCGCATTCGGCGACGTAAACGGCTTCACTTGGCGCAAGGAGCAAATGCTCGATATCGACAATCAAATAAAATTCAACGACCCGCAGCATATGGACAACGTCCTCCTCGAATGGCCCTTCCAGCTTATCAACAACACGAACGTCCCGAACCAGGACTTCACTCTCAATTACCATTTGGAAGACAATAAAGAAATAATTCTTACGATAGAGAAACGAAACGACGGCGGGCACGAGTACGCCATCGTGACTTACCAGATTGAGACGACCTCCCCCCCGTCGATTGACTTTCGGCCAACGGTGTACAACGAGGTCGGCTCGTTTACCTCTCCGCAGCCGGACGAATGGGGCGAATACCCGGCGTACGGAACCGGCGACCTTTATCGCGTAATAGGCGTATGGGACCCGAGGGGTACCGCCAACCCGCCCGCCGACCCGCATTACGAGTATATCGACCCTAACCCGCCGTTAGCGGCGACGCCGCTGCACGGCTTCGAGGTTCCTCCGTATACGAACCTTCCGAGGATAGGCGGGTATCCGAGGATGCCGTTCGATTACGGGCAGATAACGTACGTATCGCCGCTGTCGCCGGTCGTAATTGCCAACCCGGCGCTCACCGCGTTTAACCCGAAGTTTTTACCGTCCGACCCGAGCCTTGTCAGGTTCACAATCCAGTTCTACATCACCCCCGGGCGCGACTTCGCCTTTAACGTCGACGGAAAGGACGTTCATTTCCTTTGGGACCAGCGGACCGAGGCGAGGGGCGGCGACGCGTTCCTGTACCAGACCTCCGGCGCGAAGCTCGACGGCAAGATTTACGATTTCACGCTCGACCGAAAGGTTCCGTCAAACAGTTCGTTTGACGCGAACGAAACGAAACTAATAATGACGGGCTACGATGACGACAATATAAAGTCGCTCCCGTTTGACGAGGGCCCGGCTTCCTATAACGAGTGGGACCTTACCGAACAGGGCAGGGGCCTCTTCG
>Ga0082212_10002496_pt1 | contig 26778 bp, 16 predicted proteins | sample TergutNt197P3_FD_71548 | JGI IMG/M metagenome (GOLD analysis project Ga0082212, IMG submission 71548) | Neocapritermes taracua P3 segment gut microbial communities from Petit-Saut dam, French Guiana - Nt197 P3 | ecosystem: Host-associated > Arthropoda: Insects > Digestive system > Gut ...
TATTGGCAATCGTACGCATGAAATCCGGCTTCGTATAAGTTGTGCTAATATATTCATACAGTTCAGTCATCCCGGCATGACTCCAAAACGCCCATATGGAAAATATAGCCAGAAGAACAGCGGATAGAGAACAGCAAAGGGCATAAAAGCGTTTCTTATCCGCAACCCGTTTTAACAGTTCGCCAAACGCTACGCCAAAGAATGCATAGGGAAGGTAATTGAGTATGCTGAACGAAGCAAACGGCGAACCGCCGACAATACCGCCAAGGACATAATCCACCGGAAAAATGCCCGTGCTGAGACCAATCAGCATCGGTGAAAAAATATTGATGACAAAACCCAGCACAGCATAAAGCCAAACCGGGGATTTAAGTTTTTTTAGGAGAGCTAAGACCATGTATATACCGCCTGCCAAAAAGAAAATGTTAATGTACAGGAGGTACACGACGGCTACCTGTGAAATTCCTGCTCCTGTGACACTCTCCAAATGCTCTGACATATCTCCAAATAAGCTCATTACAAAAAACGGCAGCAGGATCGCCGCTACGAATGCGATATTGCTCAGATACTGGTATGAAAACAGTTTTCCGCCCGAGCGAAGCATTTCGGGGATCCCTGCGTTGCTGTATCTTGTACCCATACCCAAAACAAATAAGAATACCGGGGCGCCTGTCATAGAAAAAATACTAAAAATAGTTTTGTAAGCCGTTGACTCGATGCCTGCGCCTATGCCGGCTATTTGAAACGCATGGATGAATAGAATCACTAACCAAAGCAAACCCTTGAGATAGTCGAACTCTGTTTGCCGGCCCGTATTGATTGCGCTGTCAGCGAATATTTTTTTTGAAATGCCTTTCATTAATTTTTCCTCCCTACAATATGTTTGATATTTCCATTTCTTCCCTGTTTTCATCAGTTATCACACTTCTTATCTCGAAGTTTTCTGTGTTCGTTTTGTCACCTCCTCGTTATTCGCCCGTTCTTCGCCTGACCGCCATTCACTTTTTGTTCCTGCCTGCTTCCTCCTCTCCATATCATTTTTTGTTGGAAATCTGATGTAAATATATTTTATGCTCGATACGAAAACTCCTTTAAGAAAAATTAAAAAATTAAAAAATATAGTCGGATCATTGTGGTTAATTAAGTTGCAGCTCTTGTTTTTGTGGCAAGTTCCCTTTCGATTTCGAGTTTGGGAGAGTTTTCTTGTTTTCAATAGGTTGTCAATAGGTATTTAGTCTTGTTTTCCAAAAATCATATATCAAGATACTTGAATTTAGCTAATAAGAAAAACCCCATTTTCATCATTTTAAATTATCAGTCAATTTATAATTTAAATTAAAATCTTAGTTATATATAAGAAATAAAAATAACGAACATTTGTTTGTTTTCGTGATAAAATACAAAATAAATCGCTAACTTTCGCTGTTAGATACATTTTTACACTAATAAAGTGTAAAGTTTGACATGTAATTTTTGAGGTGGTACTATATGCATGATTTTATTCTCATTCTCTGAAAGATCTCTATTAATCGCGGTTTTTAGCAAAAGAAAACGCGATTTTCAGCGAAAAAACGGGTTGGGACTTTTGTAACACTAAAACTTCTAAAGGTAAACCAAAAACAGCTCATAAACTATATTAAAAAATACATAACCAGTTGATATATTTTAAAGAAGGTGGAAAGTAAAATAAGGTCAGATATATGGTCAATATGGCCAAAATGGTCATGTTATCAACAACAATAACCACAATAGGGAGGGGCATTATGATTTCAGTAAAAGGCGTCTCGAAAATTTTTGGAGAATCCGCAGCAAATAAGATGTATGCTCTTAAGGACATTGACCTAACCATAAATGCGGGGGAATTTGTCGTTGTTTTGGGACATTCAGGGGCGGGGAAAACAACTTTGATCAATATATTAAGTGCCTTGGATACACCAACAATGGGCACTGTAGAATATGATGGACTCAACATTACAAAGCTGAAAGGCGGAAAACTGACCAAATTCCGCAAAGAAAACGTAGGATTTATCTTCCAGCAATTTTATCTGGTTCCGGTGTTAACTGCTTATGAGAATATTGAAATTGCCGCCAATATGTCCAAGGCCACAAAGCATCAAATCCACGAACTTCTTGCAAGAATGCATCTGACTCATAAAGCGAACGACTATCCTTTTCAACTGTCCGGCGGAGAACAGCAAAGAGTGGCTGTTGCCCGGGCTCTGGCAAAAAAACCCCAGGTTTTGTTTTGCGACGAGCCTACAGGAGCTTTGGATGAAGAGAATGGGAGAATTGTCATGTCTTTAATCAACGGGATGAATAAGCAATATGGGTTAACCGTTGTTATTGTGACCCATAACCCAATGCTTGGGAGTATGGCGGATCGTATCATCACAATGAAAAACGGGATGATTTTGACAAATAACGTCAGGAAAGTGGCTGTTTAGAAGATACACAAACAACATATTAAGAAAGTGGTTTATAATTTATAATGAGCAATAATAAGTTGAGTAAAAACAATCCGGTTAAAATCATAACCAGAACCCTCTCGAAATATAAAGGGCAGACCTTTATATTGTTTTTTCTAACCCTTTTGCCCGGCCTTTTTTATACATTTCTTGATATCCCCATTACAGCTGTCAATAATGCCTCCAGTCAAGTATGCACAGGTTCTGAGCCGGAACAATTCCGCTTCATGGTATCTGTACCGTCATCGAATATCACCCAATCAAACGCTGAAAACGAGTCCATGGCGTCCGAATCCCCATCTAATATCAATCAACCAAATATTGAAAACGAGTCTTCGGCATCCAAATCTCCATCCAATATCGATCAACTGAACGCCGCAAATGATCGGCTCAAGAGCAAGTATGGATTCACAAGCGAATTGGTACGCAAAAAATTCTTGCAGCAAAATTCTTATGACAAAAAATGTAATTTCTACATTAAGCTCATGCCGGAATCTATCAATACCCCTATTTTCCTGACAGGAAAGGCCCCTTCTCGAAACGGGGAAGTGGCTGTTTCCAAATTGTTTGCAGAAAAACATAAATTATCGCCAGGGTCGCCGCCTATTGAAATCGATGGTAAAGATTATGATGTTTCTGGCATCTATATCGCTCCGGATGAAGTCGTCGCTTATGATCAGGCAAAATCACCGGACATGTCATCAGACACAAATGCAAGAATCTTAATGCTGGAAAACGATTTTAAGGCGGTAAACAGAGACGAAAACATCTATTTCGTAGGAAGGTTTGCTACTGAAGATGACGACTACATACGCAATCAAATTTCATCTTTAACTAAAGAAGATACGATCTTGTATGCAACCATGAGTTCCGAATATACGGAGGTTTCCGAGCTCGCAACAGCCATATCCAGAAATACTCAATTGATGTTTTTTATGTTGTTCGCAGTATGTCTAATACTTCTGGTCTCAATTTTGATTCAAATAACCAATCAATTTGCAAGTTATAGAAAATCTATTGGCACCTTGATGTCAATGGGTTTTTCAAGGCCAAATGTTGTGTTTTCCTATAGTATCTACTTCTTTGTTTTTGCTGCTGCAGCGCTATCTGGAATGATTCTAGGATTTTTTATGTCATACTCACAAGTTGAAATTATAAGCAATTCCTATAATGTGGCTTTCGCTGAACCCTCTGTGGATTGGCTCAAGTGGCTCATTTTTTTGGGGGCGGCCACACTTCCCCTAACTTTATTTGTCATGGTTCTGGCTTATAAGGAGACAAAGAAAATGCCTTTGGCTCTGATGAGTGGCTCAAACAATAAACAAAGAGTTAGTGTGTTCGTCAAAGGCGTAAAGAACGTAACATCATCTATGAAGCTGAAAAACAGAGTAAAAATTTCCGTTGTTGTCCATAAAGCAGGAAGATTGATATCCATACTTCTCGCCTTTTTCATAGCCTATAATTTATTGGGAGCAAGCTTGGCCATAACCTATTCGATGGAGAGAACCCTTTCAGATTATGAGGATTTTCTAAAGTTTGACCATATAGAGTATTACGACAGCGTTAGAACAGAGAATAAAGGTTCCCAGTATGATTCAAATGCTGATGTCTTTATTGATGAGAATGTTAAACTCATCCAAAACACAACAAAAGGCGAAGATATTGGGATCCCCCTAAAAATGCAGGGACTCTGGCAGGATCAAAAGTCAATCGGAATCGACAATACTCTCTTGGCAAACGGGGTTATTATCTCTCAAATAGCAGCCTCAAAATACGGGATTGCCACTAATGATGATTTGCAGTTTTTAATAGATGATGTCTATTATAGATATATAGTCGTTGGAATAAATGAAGCGGCTTCCGACAATAAAATCTATATAGACATACGCAAAATGTATGAATGGAATAAATATACGGAAGGAGACTATACCGGCGCTTACATTACCGGTAAGTCAAAAGAACAAGATGTCTATGATAGCATACGCAATGAAGACTTAATAAAATTCTATAAGGATTATAATGAACATGTTGGAGCAACTGTATCAGGAGCACTGTTATTAGTATCTTTTGTCATCGCTCTATCTCTCATTATTTTGATGGCTATCTTTAATTATAATGACACCATAGTCCATGTAGCCTTAGCTAAGTTTTTGGGTTACAGAAACAGATTAGTAAATAATATGTTTGTGAATGTCTTTGACCCCGTCGGAGTTATTGGTTGCCTTCTGGGAGCACTGTCCCTTCCTTTTCTGTTAAACTGGCTAGAAAAGGTCCTGATAGTCCAGTCAGCATTCTCATCAGATTACTATACTTTTTTCAAGGCGACCCCAAAAGATATGGCCATAACCTTTGTTGCCCTAATGTTTTGCTATGGGTTTTGCAAGTTTTCGATCAATTTAGTCACAAGGAGACGGTCCATCGCAAGTGTGTTAAAATCCGAGTGACTATTTTAGCAGGGAGAATCAGACAGCTGAAGGATCGGCTCAGGAGGGACAATCATGGGCGCCTATTCAAAACCAGTATCCATTCAAAAGGCGATATCCACATTGGATCAGCTCCTTGACAACTGTGCCAAGAGCGGGGAAGAAAACCCAAATGGAATCATCTTTGTTCAGGAGGACGGGACAGAGCTCTTTGAATCTTATCCAGATCTTTATGCCCATGCAAAGCAAATATTAGGCTCACTACAACACCGAGAAATTCACCAAGGCTCCTATATAATTTTTCAAGTAACAGAGAACAGATCATTTATCAGGCTGTTTTGGGCCTGTATTTTAGGGGGGATTATACCTGTTCCTCTGTCTGTCCCTATTACAGCATCCCCAGACACAGAAGCCTTTAAAAAGCTGATAAAAGTGGCGAAACAATTACAAAATGCTTATATTGTTGCAGAGGGAGTCATTTTAAATAGTTTTCACTCCATTTATACAGAACATAAGTTCAACCATTTTTCTTATGAAGAATTATCTGAAGAGCCGGCTGATATCCTTCAGCTGTCATATCAGGGCCAATGCGCAGTCCTGGATCCCAGTGACACCGTTTATATCCAATACTCATCCGGCAGTACCGGGGATCCCAAAGGGGTTGTGCTGACCCATGAGAAGCTGACCTTCAATGTGTCTCAGCTCAACACTCGGTTGAACTTTCAGGAAAATGACGTTACAGGAAGCTGGATGCCCCTGACACACGATATGGGGTTGATCGCTTTGCACCTGGCGCCCATGCTGGCAGGAATGACACATTTTTTCCTCAGCCCCAACCTATTCATCAAAAAACCATGGTTGTATCTGCAAAAAATTAGCCAACACAACGCGACGATAACAGGAAGTCCTAATTTTGGGCTGGAATGGATGATAGAAAAGACAAAAGAATCCCATCTTGAAAACATGGATTTATCGAAAATAAGGGTATTACTCTGTGGTGCTGAGCCCATATCCATGGACACCATCAGAAAGTTCTACACAAGATTCTCTGACTGCGGATTGCGGGACAAAACAATATATCAGTCCTATGGCATGGCGGAAGCTTGCGTAGGCGTTACCATTCCCATTGAAGGGCACAGTAATGAAAGCGTCCTGATCAACCGGCGCCAAAACCGTACAGGGCAGAATGTGGAATATGTCCAGGCCAGTGATCCCGATGCCGCAGAGTTCGCAATCCTTGGTTCCCCCCTAGACGGTATGGAAGTCGCCGTTGTTGATGACAGCGATAAACTCTTGCAGGAAAATCAGATCGGAAATATCGTCATAAAAGGGCCAAACATATTTGACGGATATCTCCATCAGACAGACACCCCCTTCACGAAACAGGGCTTCTTTCATACAGGAGATTCAGGCTTTATAAAGGATGGCCAATTAATAGTAGCCGGCAGGAAGAAAGACATCCTGTTTGTCAACGGACAGAACTACTATGCCAGTGATATAGAGAATATGTTATCATCCGCCTTGCCCCAACACTCACAAACAGCAGTGTGCGCCTTTCGCGGCAAAGGAGCCGTCAGAGATGAGATCATTGTCTTCGTGCGATACCGAAACAAGATCGAATCCTTTCCCCCTGTAAAACAGCAAATCCGAGATACAGTCTTTGAGCGTATCGGCATAGGAGTAGATCATGTAGTCCCTGTCAAAACCATTCCCAAGACAACAAGCGGCAAAGTGCAGCGTTATCGCCTGATAGAACAGTTTGAGAATCATGGATTTGATGATATCCTTGAGGAAACCTCAAACCATGGCGCCAGAAAATATATCGCGCCGCACACCTCTATGGAGAAGCAGGTCATCGACGCTTTCGAATCCATCCTGGGCGCCAACCAAGTCAGTGTGACAGACAGAATCATCGACCTGGGAGGCGACTCCCTGAAAATAACCTGGCTGTGCAACGAATTAGAGAAAACCACAGGAGTCAGGCTGCTCCTCAAAGACATATTCAGCCTAACCCCCCGTCAAATCGCAGAGAAGATCAAGGGCCGGGAAATAGATGACCCCTCAAAATCCAGCGCCTTCACAGAGATCCCGAGAATCGCGGAAGCCGAAAGTTACCCCATGAGTTCCGTCCAAAAACGACTCTACATATTAGATGAATTGATGGGGCCCAACATCACTTACAATATTCCCGGTGTGATACATATCAAGAAATCACAGCTCAAAAAAAAGATAAATGAAAAGCAGCTGCAGAAAGCCTTAGACAAACTGCTGGAACAAGAAGAGATCCTGCGCACCAGCTTCCACCATGAAAACGGAGAACTGGTACAAAAAATCGACCCCAACGCGAGGATTTTGTTAGAAACCTCAACGCACAAAAAATCAGGCGCCATAGATATTCAGACAGAATACAAGAAATTCGTCCAGCCTTTCGATCTCAGCACAGCGCCATTAATACGCGTTAAACTCATGCGAACCCCCAGAGACACCTATCTGCTTATGGATATCCATCACATCATAAGTGATGGAATAAGTCAGCCAATTCTGTTGAAACAGATACAAGATCTGTATGAGGGCCAAGCCCTGCCGCTAAAGCGTGTGCAGTACAAAGATTACAGTGCCTGGCAAAACACCAGAGATATCAGCGATCAGGCAGCATATTGGCAAAAAGAATTCAGTGGCGAGATTCCTGTACTGGATCTTAGAACCGACTTCCCCCGACCCCAGAAACAGAGCCACAGAGGCAAGACCATCCAAGCGCTGGTAGGGGAAGAGCCCAGCGCCAAGATCAGAGAGCTGGCAAAGAAACACGGCGCCACTGAATTTATGGTCATGGTAGCAGCCCTGTTCATCTTGCTGAGCAAATACAGCCGACAGGAAGAAATCATCGTGGGAACACCCATATCAGGGCGAACCCATGCCGATACAGAAACCATGTTGGGCATGTTCGTCAACACCCTGGCCATAAAAGGAGAAATCCATCCCAATGAGAGCTTTGAAACCCTGCTGTCTGGCATAAAAGAAAAATGCCTGCAGGCATACGACAACCAGGAATACCCCTTTGAAGACCTCGTCGAGGCTGTAGATGATAAACGGGATTTCTCCAGAAACCCCATATTCGACATCATGTTTGTACTGCAAGAAACCAAAGGCACAGAGGGCATATTCAGCGGCACGGGAATACCAGTAGAAACAGGAGCAGCCAAATTCGACCTAACCCTAACAGTAGTCCCCATATCAGAAAGCTATACAATCAACTTCGAATACAGCACAGATGTATTCAAGCCGGAAACAATCAGGCAAATGGCGAAGCATTATGCAACACTGGTCGAAGAAGTTGCAGCACATCCCGAGCAGAAGATAAAAGAGCTCCATATGACAGATGCGGCAGAAGAAGAAAAGGTTCTGGTAGAATTCAACGCCACCGATACAGACTACCCCCAAGACAAAACAGTCGTGCAATTATTCGAAGAACAGGTTGCCAAAACTCCAAACAATATCGCTATTGTATTCAAAGGCCAAGAGCAAGCTGATATCGTTCAGCTTACTTACGCAGAATTAAACGATCACGCCAACCGTCTGGCGCGGAAACTGCGCCAAGAATACAATATTCAACCCAACGACCTTGTGGCTATTGTGACTGAGAGAAGTCTAGAGATGATCATTGGTACATACGCCATCCTGAAAGCCGGAGGAGCCTACGTCCCCATAGATCCATCCTATCCGAAAGAAAGAATAGACTACATTCTCAATGACAGCAACCCCAAAGCAGCCCTTTGCGGAACCCAATCTCCTGAGCTGGGCATACCCATGTTGTCCCTGCATGATAAAGTCAATTACGAGATGGAACCGGACAACCTTATCCATGTCAACCAGCCCCATGATTTGATGTACGTCATCTATACCTCCGGCACAACCGGCCGCCCCAAAGGAGTTATGATAGAACATACCCATGTGGTACGATTAATAAAAAACGACAAATTCCAATTTGAATTCAATGAAAAAGATATTTGGACATTGTTCCATTCTCACTGCTTTGATGTTTCTGTCTGGGAAATTTTCGGAAGCGCCTTTCATGGAGCCAAGCTTATCGTGCCCTCCAAGGATACAATAAAAGACGCATATGCATTCAGTGAGCTGCTCAGCCAAGAAGCTGTCACGATCCTGTGTCAAGTCCCCTCGCCATTTTACGCATTAATGAATGTAACATCTGGACGCACAATAGAAAGTTTGAGATATGTAATTTTCGCTGGAGAAGCCCTCCACCCGGCCCGCTTAAAGGAATGGTATGACAACAATAAACAGTGTCGATTGGTGAACATGTATGGAACAACAGAAACTACTGTGCATGCCACATATCGAGAAATAGGAGACACAGAAATCCAGAAGGGCATCAGCGATGCGGGAACAGCACTGCCGACCCTGAAAATTTACATATTAGGTGGAAGCGAAGTCTGTGGAATCGGTGTTCCTGGCGAAATATGTATAGCCGGAGACGGAGTCGCCCGAGGATATCTGAATAAACCAGACCTGACCGCCGAGAAATTCGTGGATAACCCATTTGGAGAAGGAAAAATGTACCGCACAGGAGATCTGGCAAGGTGGCTCCCCGACGGAAACATCGAATATCTGGGTCGGATAGACGAACAAGTCAAGATCCGCGGATTCCGCATTGAGCCCCGAGAAATAGAAAGCCACCTTTTAGGCCTGTCAGGCATAAAAGCAGCAACAGTTATCGCGCGGGAAGACAAAACCGGAGAAAAAACGCTCTGCGGATATGTCGTAACCGACCCTGCAATAAAAGCGGATCCAGAAACCCTCAAAGCCGAACTCAGCAAAACAGTGCCAGACCATATGGTACCTTCCTACATTATGGAATTAGACAGCTTTCCGTTAACTCGAAACGGCAAATTGGACAGAGCCGCCCTGCCGGAGCCAGAATACAGAGCAAAAAAATATACAGCGCCGCGCAACATGAAAGAAAAGCAAATCACGGAAGCCTTTGAAAAAGTATTAGGTCTCGAACGAGTCAGCGTCACAGACAGTTTCTTCAACCTGGGCGGCCACTCCCTCAAAGCCACAATGTTGTGCAATGAAATAGAAAAAAGCACAGGCATGAGATTCCCTCTCAAAGAGATATTCAGCTTAGGCACCCCCGAACATATAGCAGAGAAAGTCAGGCACATAGAGACCAGCACCTTTACAGAAATTCCAAGAGTAGCAGAAGCCGAAAATTACCCCATGAGTTCCGCCCAAAAACGGCTTTACATTTTAGATGAGCTGATGGGCCCCAACATCACTTACAATATTCCCAGCATAGTTTCCATCAAAAAATGGCAGCTCAAAGAAGAACCGAATGAAAACCAGCTCCAGGTCGTCTTAGATACACTATTAGAACAAGAAGAAATCCTGCGAACCAGCTTCCATATGGAAGACGGCCAACCTGTACAAAAGATCAGCTCCAATGTAAAAGTCATATTAGAAACTACCAAAACAGACACTCTAGATCTGCAAGCAGAGTATGACGCCTTTGTTCAGCCTTTCAATCTATCTCAAGCTCCCTTATTACGGACAAAACTTGTGTGCACCCCGCAAGAAACATATCTATTTACAGACATCCATCACATCATCAGTGATGGAATCAGTCAGCCAATCATGCTGGAACGGATACAAGCTTTGTGCGAAGGCCAGGCCGTACCAACCCAGCGAGCACAGTACAAAGACTACAGTTTCTGGCAAAGCACCCGGGATATATCAGGCCAGGAAGCGTACTGGCAAAACGAATTCAGCGGCGAGATCCCCATACTGGATCTCAAAACGGACTTCCCCAGGCCCCAAGAACAGAGCCACAAAGGTAGCAACATATACACCATAACAGACACTGTGAGAAGAAGAATCCAAGAAATAGCCCAAGAATACGGCGCCACTGAGTTCATGGTCATGCTGACAGCCTTCATGATCCTGCTAGGCAAATACAGCCGACAGGAAGAGATCATTGTAGGAACCCCCATATCCGGGCGAACCCATGTCGATACAGAAACCATGTTAGGCATGTTCGTCAACATCCTAGCCATAAAAGGAGAAATCCATCCAAACACAAGCTTCGAAACCCTGCTGCACCACATAAAAGAAAAATGCCTACAAGCCAACGACAACCAGGAATACCCGTTTGAAAACTTGGTCGAGGCTGTAAACATTAGACGGGATTTCTCCAGGAACCCTGTATTTGATGTTATGTTTGTGCTGCAGGAAACTGCAAGCAACATAAAGAGTCTATTCAATGTGACGACGCCAATAGAAACGGGTGTAGCCAAGTTCGACCTGACCCTGACAGTGACCCCCACATCAGATGGCTATACAATCAATCTTGAATACAGCACAGATTTATTCAAGTCAGAAACAATCGAGCAAATGGCAAGACATTACGCCAATCTCATAAAAATCATCTCAGAAAAGCCAAAACAGAAAATAAAAGACCTTCGCATGACAGACGCAGCAGAAGAAGAAAAAATGCTGGTGGAATTCAACACTACTGACACAGAATATCCTCGGAATAAGACAATTGTACAATTATTCGAAGAACAAGTCGCCAGAACGCCCAGCAATACAGCCGTCGTGTTTGAAGACCAGGAACTCAGCTACAAAGAACTCAATGCCCGTGCCAACCGTCTGGCACGGAAACTGCGCATAAAATACAAGATCCAACCCAATGACTTTGTGGCCATCCTGACCGAAAAAAGTCTGGAGATGATTATTGGGATATTCGCAATCTTGAAGTCTGGCGCGGCCTATGTGCCCATTGATCCCACTTATCCACAGGAGCGCATCCGCTTTATGCTGGAAGATTGCCGACCCAAGGCAGTCCTGGTTGGCCCTGGTGGATTCGAAGTAGCAGCCGCGATATCCATTCATAAATTGACCGTCGATCTATGCAACACTGACAGTTATACAAACATAGACAAGAATCCCAAACGCATTAACAGCCCAGAAAACCTCGCCTATTTAATCTATACATCCGGTACAACCGGTAAACCCAAAGGTGTTATGGTAGAACAAAAAGGAATAAACAATCTCTTGACCCTGTTCATGAAAAAACTTAATGTTGATTCAACTAACATAATTGGAATGTTCCATAACTATATATTTGATGGTTCTGTATGGGAAATCATGATGGCACTCTTAACAGGTTCTCGTCTGGTAGTGCTGAGTCAAAGCCAGACGTGCGATATAGAAGAGTTAAGTACAATAATTTATAAAGAAAAAATTAATATTATTGCATTACCTCCGCAATATGCACTTAATATGTCCGCTGATACAACAATCAACATGTTAATAACAGCAGGTTCAGAAGCTAAAACGGAGATTTTGAACAATATAAAAAGCCGATATATTAATTCCTATGGGCCAACAGAAAACACAATATCTTCCACATATTGGAGTTGCATCAGAGAGGCCGATTACCTCAGAAATATGCATAGCGTTGGCAGAATCCCTATCGGGAAACCAGCTCCAAATGTAAAGGTCTATATATTAAATGGATTAGAACTTTGTGGCATAGGCATACCAGGAGAACTCTGTGTAGCAGGAGACGGAGTTGCCCGTGGGTATTTGAACAGACCCAACTTAACAGCCGAGAAATTCGTGAACAACCCATTCGGAGCAGGGAAGATGTACCGCACAGGAGACCTGGCAAGGTGGCTCCCCGACGGGAACATCGACTACCTGGGCCGCATTGACGATCAAGTCAAGATCCGCGGCTACCGCATAGAACCCGGAGAAATAGAAAGCCGCCTGCTGGAACAGCCAGGCATAAGCGCCGCAGCCGTCATAGCTCGAGAAGACAAATCTGGTGAGAAATATCTGTGCGCCTACGTTGTCGCAGCCAGAGACAAAGAAACCAAAATGGAGGCAGAGACCATCAAAACCGAGCTGCATAAAGTGCTGCCAGATTATATGCTTCCGGCGCACATCATTCAATTAGACAGTATCCCATTAACCCGAAACGGAAAGCTGGACAGGGCGGCTCTGCCGGTTCCGATATACCAAGCGAAAAAATACACAGCCCCAAGAGACGAAGTGGAAAACATGATGGCAGAGATATGGAAAGACATCTTAGGCTTTGAGGCTATAGGAATTAATGATAACTTCTTCGAACTTGGTGGAAACTCCCTAAAAGCCATGCGAGTTGTATCAAAATTGGCAGTAAATTATAAAATTAACGCCAACGATATATTTGAAAAACCGACCATAGCCGCATTGGCCAAAAAGCTTAAAAAGGTTAACCTAGTTGGTAAGATAGAAAAGCTGATAAAAAATGAAAATGAAAACATCTTGCAACCCAATATAGATACACTTGAAGAATTAGAGCACCTCATAACCTATTACAAGAAAAATGAAATAAATGAAAAAAATTATTGCGGAAACGAATTGTCCCAAAGAAAAAATTACAAAAACATTATGCTGTGTGGAGCAACCGGATACTTAGGAATATATATTCTGAAAGAATTGCTGGAAAACACAGAAAGCCATGTTATCTTACTGATAAGAAGCGAAACCATAAAAAAAGCAACAGAAAGGCTCATGCAAAAAATAGCATTTTACTTTGGTGATGATCTTTACACAAAGCATTGTCAAAAAATCAGTGTATTAAACGGCGATATTTCCCAAGAACGCCTAGGCTTATCAACTGATGATTATGAAATGGTATCAAATACGATAGATTGCATAATAAATGCTGCAGCGAATGTAAAACACTACGGAAAATATGATGAATTTTATCTGGCTAATGTTGCCGGGACACAGAATTTACTTGACTTATCTATGTGCGGGAACAAAAAAGAATATCATCATATTTCAACCCTTAGCGTGGCATCCGGAAATATACAAGATAAACAGAGGGTTTTATTCACTGAATACGATTACGATATAGGGCAAAGGAGTGACAATTATTATGTGAGAACCAAACAAGAATCTGAAGCACTCGTATTAAAGGCGCGTGATCAAGGAGTCAGGTGTACTATTTTCAGAGTAGGCAATCTTGCCTTTAATTCTGAGAGCGGACAATTCCAGGAGAATATCGAAAATAATAACTTTTACAGCACTATGAGATCCTATATTAAATTAGCCGCTTTTCCAATTGCTGAAGAAATAACCCTTGACTTTTCATATATAGATTATGTGAGCAAAGCCATCATGATGCTGTACAACAAAGAACACTTAGAGAATGAAACCCATCATATCTTTAACCCGGATTATGTGAGTCTATTTAAATATGGAGTCCTGTTAAAAGAGATAGATGCACATATAAAATTACTTGAGCCCATAGATTTCATTCACTATTTAAGTGATAAACACCACAATGATACCTATTCCGGCTATGTAGAAAACATATTATTTCAATATGATGTGTTTCAAAATACTCAAACCCAATTTAGAATTACTGGAGAAAGGACAAATTCACTGTTAAGACAGATGGGCTTCCAATGGCCTAAATTCGGAAAACAACATCTTCAAAAAATGATTGAATACTGCAACAAGGTAAAATACCTTGATTAGAACCAGCTTGAGGCCCGAGGGTGGGGAGGAACGGCCAACGATCGGCACCTATGAAGTGTGCTGTTCTTAGCCCACGGAGATTGCGTTAGAGCTGAAACTAGAGTTCAGCTGCGCCGTTCGTCAGCCCGAAAGGCCAGCGGACGGCGTACCGCCACGGACGGCGGATTCCCGGATCCCTCGCGCCAGCCGAATTTCGGCCCGGCAAAACGCCACCCCGAGGGCGCCAGCCCTCTCCACCCTCGAGCCTCAAGCTGCAAAATGAGCCTTCAGTATTTCGAGTTAAAGAAGATCCCATCCATGGTAAGTGCAGATAACAATTTGGAACTGTGGCTAAAGTTGTTCGCCGCGAATACAGAAGAGGAATTATTGAAAATTCAACAATTGGAGGTGCCAATAATGAATCAGGCTATTGGAGCTTACCACAGTATTACAGCTTCACCGGAATTTCAGGAGATAGAGCGTTTGCGCGAAAAAGCCCGCCATGATGAAGCACAGGCTTTGCGAAATGCTGAGCTTGCCAAGGCAATATCCATAGCTAAAACTATGTTGGAAAACGAGGAACCTGTTGATAAAATTATCAAGTATACTGGTCTGACTCTTAAGGAAATAGAAAACTTATTCCAATAGGATTCTGGCTCAGTTCGAGGATCCTTGAGCAATGACCATGACTATTCGTCATCACGATATCTTAGCCGAAGGGAGAATCAGAAATGAGTGAGTGGCAAGAGTTCTTAGATGAACAGTTAAAAGATCCCGAAGTGCGTTCCGAATGGGACGCTCTGGAACTGGAGTTAATAAAAGCAATGATTTCCTCTGACGATATTTTAACAGATGAAGACATAGCAGATGTGCAACAGGCCAGAGCCGAATTTTCACGCAGTGAATATGTCAAGCACGAAGAGATAAGTTGGGATAAGTTGGAATTAAACCAATCTGCCAACAACTCCGCAGCTCTTCTTCCAAAAGGCGATTCCATATAATCTGGTCCGAGTGATTTCACTTGCTAAAAAAGCATCCTGATAGGTGTGCTCTTCGATCTGATCTAAAGCAGCTTCACACATAGCAGGGATCTTATCCAAACCTGCAGCCGGTTTAACTTCAATCACAATTCCCAAGGAATCGTCGTCAGTATAGAGCAGGATATCGCTTCTTCCAGTTCCCGACTCCCTATTAGATTCAATCGCCCAAGGCCCCCCCGTCAAGAGTCCTGTGAGGAGACCGTGGTAATAATTCTCATGACTGTCATAATAACTAATCGAAGTACGTAAATAGAATCTCAGAATTTCTCTGATGGTATCGCAATCCCCGTCCAAAAACGCTTGGTGAAGCTTGGCCTGGTCTTCTTTTGCCTTGTTTGTTCTGAGTGTTTCCGCAAACCATTTCTGGATTTTTTCAATGAAGATTTCCCTGATCTCCTCATTGGGGATACACAAACGCAGGATGTGGCGGGGAAGTTTTTCCGGTGTAGGCTTCTGCGTTAAATACCCTGTCAAGAGCAATACACTCCAAAGATTATCAATACTCTCATCTACTTCCGCATAGGTGAGGTTGGTTGTAACTGCTTTATCTATAGAGTTACCGGCTATGAGATGTTCAATCTCTTTGCGTGTCGTTGCATCCGCTTTGTCGATAAAGCGTTTGAGCATAGTGTTGGAGCTGGTGTTATTCCAATAGGATTCTGGCTCAGTCCGAGGGTCCTTGATCAATCTGTCCACATGATTAACAATGTCCCAAGGACAGTACACATCTGCCTGACCAAAATGGTACCCATTGTACCACAAACGCAGTTGGTCGTGAGCTTCAGGAAGGTTGTAATCATCAAGCATCTTTTTGACTTCATCATCAGTGAACCCAAAATCCTCATCATAATAATTATCTCCAAGGATGAAGATACTTTCCTTAGAAATACGCAAACACCCTGTAACAACGGCGAATTCCAGCGCCGGGTTGGTTTTAAAGGCTTCGCCCAAAAATAGGCGCATAAACGCAATCATATCATCATAGTAACTCTGATCAAAGGCTTTATCCAAAGGAACATCATACTCATCAATGAGCAGAATGACTTTGCGCCCGTAATGGGCTTGCAGCATACGGGTAAGGGTTTTTAAGCTGCATGCCAACTGCTGCTGTGTTGCGGTTCTCGCCTTCAACGCCTTAAATGTTGGGAGATAATCCTCATCAATCAATGGACTTTGCGCCAAATACGCCAAACGTATACATTCGCTTGCGATTTGAAAGGCCAGCATTTCCAAGGCATCCTCAAAAGTCTTGCCCTCCACGGTTTTCAACGTGAGAAAAATAACCGGAAACTTATTCATATACTTCTCGCAAATATCCCCTTCTCTCGCAATAGCCAAACCAGCAAAAATCCCCTCACTGTTTTCGATGAGGCCCTGATGATCTGGCTTCATCTCAAAAAACGACTGAAGCATACTCATCGTCAAAGTCTTGCCAAAACGGCGCGGCCGGGTAAATAAATTCACCGCGCCCCGGTTCTGCAGCAGATCGCGGATAAAGCTGGTTTTATCAACATAATAATAGTCTTGTCTCCGAAGATCTTCAAATAGATCTATCCCTACAGGCAGTTTTTGATACATGACAACTCCTCTTCTTCACGTGTTTCTATCGAGCATCATACCAGGCTTTTGTCAATGGTGTGTGGCGTGTGTATTGCTTGCTCTTTTCTTACATGATACACTTAAATCAAGAAAAGTTCCAATGCAACCAAGCGGAGGGAGGTAAGCTTATATGACTACAGCCATGGTAGAAAGGGGAGGGGGAGATATGGGATACGAAACAAAAGTCATATTAGTTGCAGTTGCAGACATTATCCAAACATCAAAAGATTTGGATGAAGCATTTGAACGTGTTGCAGCAATGGCTAATGCTGAAGGTGTAATTGTCAAAAAACGTGACCACAAGGCAAGAGAGAAAAAGGATCAATAGTAACTTACAGACGCGAAGCGTCAATAAAAAACAAGAAAATCCAATACTGACCACTAACCACTGATCACTGACCACTTGCGGGCGTAGCCCGCGTTAGGCCCCTGACAGCAATTTCTGACCACGGCACCTTCTTCTTGCACTTCAGAACCCCCCCGTCTTCTTCCGCGACTTCCCATATGCCGGACGCGGCCACCGTCTCTTTGACGCGGCCTCTTGACATATGACCGCCGGACAAAATCAAGACGCCATCCTGTTTAGCGATTCTGCCCACCTCCGCCAAAAACGGAACCGGGTCAACATGATGGAACATATCCACAGCACAAATCATGTCCGCCGTTCCCTCAGGGATTCCACTGTCATACTCACGGGCCAGCTTCAATTCCACATGATTCACGCCGGCCCTTTTCAGCCGTTCTTCCGTTACCTGTATCGCGATTTCCAGCAGATCAACCGCGTAAACCTTGCCTGTTTCCCCAACCAGCCGGGCGAATTCCACTGTATACCATCCGGGCCCGCAGCCATAATCCACAACCGTCATCCCAGGTTGTATAGCAAAAGATTCTGCGCGGGTGGACACATAGGGATAGACCCTGTCAATGAGTCTCATCATGCCATGCATGATCTTGAATTCCCTGTCATTGAGTTTGGCTTCCTGTGTTATTTCAAGCTCGACTTCTGTCACCTCACCCTCAGGCGCTTTCTCAGGCAACATGGTTACCGCATCATAACGCCGGGTCATTCGGCGGCACACAACCCCGATTCCCACAAGAGCAAGGCCGGCCCAAAAGTACCACCAATTTACGCCAATAAGGTCGCTGACCACCCCCGCAACCCCAAGCCCAATAGGTGTGCACCATGACAGAGCGCTCATCCACAACGAAAACGCCTTGCCCATCTTTTCAGGGGCAAGGGTTTCTTGGCCATACGCCATCACCGGGATATTGATAAAATTGAATGTGTTGCCTATGAGAAAGCAGCAGACAACGAAAATCCAAAAGTCTCCGGCGGGCAAAATCCCGCTGACCAGACAAGCCGCGCCCATAACGCCGATGGCCAGAGCCACCATAAGGAAGCGGCGCTTCATGCCGCCCCAAACCCCAATGAGAAGCGCAGAAAACAACAGCCCGCCCATAAAAACAAATTGAGCCACGCCGATATCCCATTCCGAACCCCCGAACTGATCGTGAACTATCAACGGAAACAGCGACACTAAGGGTACCTGAAATAAAGTCATAAGTGCAAAAGAGGGGAATATCGCCCTGAGAGGTTTGTTTTCCCATATTGCGGAAAACCCCTGCTTTGTATCAGCCAACAGATGTGGTTTTTCGCCCTGTTGAGGAATATCAGGGATTCTGACAGTCAACAAGCATAAAATAGCGAAAACAGCTCCGAGCATATCCGCCAGCATAACAGCGGCGATCGGATAATCACCCACAAGCGCCGGGCCTATGAGCACCGCGCCCAAGACCGGCCCCAGCATATTGGACAGCGAAGTAATCATGTTACCCCAGCCTCCCGCTTTAGTCAGCAAAGAAACAGGCACCAGCATGGGAATGGCAGCCTGCATCGCCGGAGCGCGGAAAGTGTTCCCAAGTCCGCGCAAAAACAGGATGATATAGATGAACCAAACAGGGGGCATTTCCATCATGAGAAAAGCCGCCGCCAGGATCACGCTTGAGACAGCCACAAGCCCATCAGCAACCATCATAACACTGCGGCGGTTATAACGGTCAATCCATACTCCGGCAAAAGGGCCAATCAGCATATTGGGCAGAAAAGCGACTATGGACGCCACAGCCAGTGTCACAGCAGACTCCGTCTTGATTGTCAGCAGCCAGATAATAGCAAACTGAACCGCGGAAGTCCCAAGCAGGGTAAACGCTTGCGCCGCAAAAATAGTAATAAATTTCCATATCCAGTTATTCATTTTTACATGCTCCTGTTATATATTTCACACACTCATCACGGTTTCTCCCTCTTCAACGCACATTCAATCACCACCTGTCCGGAAGATACCCTGTTTTTCCTGCCGGAAACCCTTGCGATATAGATCGTATTCCTGCCGGAGTTTTTCGCGGCATAAAGGGCGGCGTCAGCATCCGAAAGCAGATCATCCAAAGTCATATGATGCTTGACATCATAAACCGCAAGGCCAATACTTATGGTAACTTGGAAAAATGAATCCGCCTTCTTTGAATCCTTTGAATCCTTTGAATCCTCGGAATCCTTTGAATCCTTAGAATCCTCTTTCAGAAACTTAAGCTTTCCAATGCGTTCCCGTATGGTCTCCGCAATGTCAAGAGCGGCCTCTTCAGAAATATCAGGCAAAAACGCACAAAATTCTTCGCCGCCATAGCGCGCCAGGAGATCCGTATTGCGAAAACGCGACGTTAACACCCCGGAAACCACCTTGAGCACCTCATCCCCTTTAATATGTCCGTAGGTGTCGTTTACTTTTTTGAAAAAATCCAGATCCAGCATCATCATGCACGCGCCTTTGCCGCTCCCCGTGACCTTTTTAAACACTCTCTTGCCATAAAGATAGAGCATACGGCGGTTGAAGAGGCCTGTGAGGGGATCGCGCTGGGCAATCCGGCTGACTTTGTCCAAACGATTCCTCGCGTTAGTAACATCACTGATCATCATACAATAACTAATGGTCTTTTTGCCAGACATGATTTCTATTGGGGATATTTGGTAGTGTCTCTTGACACCGTCAGACTCTCGGATAATGTACTTATCCTTACCTGTAGCAACACTCTCAAGCAGCATCCAGGCGGTCTCTTCTCTTTCCTCCAGTTTCATGCCTACCACAGCTGTCCGGAGCTGCGGAAAGATTCTCCTCGCCATGTCATTGGCATCCAGAAATCTCCCGTGCACATCCAATATGATAAACCCGTCGCCTATCGCTTCAATAATCTGATTCCGCACAACAGTAATACTATAATTGCCTGATCTGATCTGGAAAACACCAATGAGCAGAATGTTGATACTCGCCAGGATTGGAGACAGATCCAAAAGCAAACCGTTAATATGAAAAGGAAAACGACTGACAAAAGGGATCATCCCCATGATGAGAATCGCAATGAGAATCACAACCGCCTGCTTTTTAAACAGCCTGTCCCTGGTCCAAAATTGATACAGCAAAATCACAACCCCTATATTGATAACAAGAATACTATAGATATTGGCTATATAGTAAAATACAGACCCCTCAACCTTAAGATATGCGAACACAGAGTCTGCCATAAAATTAACATGATGAAAAAAGATCCCGTTCAGGGGATATGTAAGAATCAGCATACTTAAGAACGCGGGCAGCAAAAACACCACGATGACCAGAGATCTTTTGATCTTGATCCCACAGTAGTCCATGATAAATAACAGGAAGACGACCCCAATCATTAAGATGGCGCATTCTTGCAGCACATGAGCTGTGAGCGCCGTGGACCAGGATAATGTCATGCTTTTGAACAAAAAATTGAAATTGTATATGAAAATCCCCAGGGCCAAATACGTAAAATAGAGTGACTTTGGCGCCTGGCGCGTGTAGATCGCGACCCCAAGAACCCCAAAAGAAATAGCCACAGAAAGTATGTAAAATGTCAAAAGAGTATTGTAGGTTGTCATCAAAATATTGCCTCCGGAGTATCGGAAATCAGCCCTTCCCGTTGGCTGCCCAAGCTTACAAAAAGACTTCTGCCACAGTCATAATAAGACATTTTACAAAACTTTGCAAGGAGGAATTCACAATCCTCCGCAATCCTCCGCAATCCTCCGCAATCCTCGCAGCCATTTTTGGAGCCATTTGGGGATTGTGAACATAGTCCCTATTGATATATTATTAAGGGGCAGACATAGAGATCCAGAATGTCAGGTGCGGGAGTTGAGTCCGGTATGTTTTGGCGAATCCTGAAAAAAGACCTGAAACGCAAAAAAACCATGAACCTGGTTTTCCTTGCCTTCATGATTCTATGCACGTTATTTTTAAGCAGCAGCGCTGCCAATATCGCGGCAACCTATAACATGCTCAATTACTTTCTCGATGTGTCCAGAATCCCCGATCAATATTATCTTGCCTCCTCTGATTTCGAAGAAGAATTTGATGCCTGGTTAGCCTCCTGCCCCTATGCCGAAAGTTATGAAAAATCCGTTTATGTTCTTCCTAACAAAGAAGACATCATGTTTAACGGCGAAGAACTCCAACAGAATCTGGCCTTTTTGTTTTTTGCCACACCCGATTGCGACTATCTGCTGATGTTCAATGAAAACGACAAGGGTGTTACCTCTGTCACACCGGGCGAAATGGCCATGAGCGCAAATATGGCAAAGAATTTGGGCCTTAAAAAAGGCGACATCCTGGATATCAGAAGCGGCAGTGGAATGAAAAGCTTTAGATTGACCACACTGGCAAAAGACGCCTTTTTTGGCAAAGAGAACATGGGCGTCACACGCATATTTTTAAGCCATCAAGACTATACTGACTTATTGGGCAACACCCCGAACAAAATGCTTGCATGGTCGGTCACAGCCTCTGATTCGGAAAAATTACACATGGACTATAGCAATCAAAATATCCCGGTAGATTTGGAAGTAACCCGCGACTCCTTATCCACATTGTTCACGGCGGAGAAAATATCACCCTCTAGTCTCATTATCGTTGCAATTGCGATGATGATCATCGCACTGGTGCTGCTGCAGTTTGCGATTCGTTTCACGATAGAAGAGGATTTCCGTGAGATTGGTGTGATAAAAGCCATAGGCATCAAGAACTCTGATGTGCGCTGGATGTATATCATAAAATATCTTGCCATATCCGCTGTGGGCGCGGCCATCGGCTTGGCCCTGAGCCAGCCATTCGGCGATTTTCTCATAGCTCCGTTAAAAGAAAATATGGTCATGCCGGAGAGTGCCTTTGGCTTGGGCAAAGCCCATTTTTACCTGGGCAAAGTCCCTGTAGGGCTCGACATGCGCCCCCTTTGCGCACTGGGGGTCGTTGGGCTCACCCTGCTTTCCTCTTGGAGGGTCACACGGCCCATTGCCACAATGTCAGCCATACAGGCCATCCGGGAGGGGGCCTCCGGCGAGCGGTTCCGCCCTAAGGGAATTATTAAGCTGCGCGGCTCACAGATAAAGGCTGTGCTCTTTCTGGCGGTAAACGATATTCTGTCGGGTCTGCGCAGTTTTGTGCCTGTTTTCCTTGCCCTTTCCTTAAGTATGCTGATGATTATTCTGCCGGCCAACATAGCGTCAACCCTCAGATCAGGCGAATCGATAAAGTTTGGGGAGGTGTCAAAAACGGACGCTTACTCCAACTCTCTGGTCGGGATCAGGTTAGCCGGCATACAGGGGAAGACCTACCCGGAATTAAAATCAGCCCTTATTGACATAGAACAGGAATTTTTCGATAAAGGCATCCTGATCGAAGCGAGCGCCGGCATCATGATATCCTCCAGAATCTATAAGGATAATCAGTTTAGCGGCGCCACCGTTCTCGGATACAAGCACATTAGTGAAAACCCTGAAAAGCCTATTGATGTCACCTATTTTGCGGGAATTGCCCCCAAACTTGCCAACGAAATCGCTATAACCGATGTGCTGATGCAAAAACTTGATGTTCTGCTTGGCGACACTGTCCTCTTGGACTTTGGCCCAGAGAAAAAGAGGTATATCATCACCGGACAAATCCAATCCATACACTACAATGGTCATAAAATTATTTTTTCACCTCTTGATGAGCCCGATCTTCTCTATGCTGTTCATCTCCCCATGGTTCTGATTGATTTTATCGACCGCAATGATATCCCAGGACAGATTGACACAGCCAGAGAGATGTTTCCACAATACAACATACTGACTGCGGAAGAGATCATGAGAAATCAATTTGGAGGGGACATTGATACCTTGCATTCGCTGGTGATTTTCCTCTTCTTCGTCTCCTTGATCATTGTATGCCTGGTCGTCTTTCTGGTCAGCCACGCGCTGCTGGACAAAGACAAGCTGGCAATCGTCTTCCTGAAATCAATCGGCTTTACCAACGGCGCCATCCGGTCATGGCAAATCCTGCGCACCATGATTGTGTCCACAGTGGGAATCCTGCTTGGAATAGGGCTGTCCTTTATCCTCAATCCTCTTGTCACAAAATTGAGCTTCGGCGCGGCAGGCGCTGACAAATTCACCCCACAATATGATGTCCTCTGGACATTCATCATGTATCCCGCCTTAATCCTGATGGGTATCCTCGTTACCACCATTTTCGCGTCCTTGGGCATTGGTAAGATTTCTATACGAAACACCGGCCGGCCTGAGTCTTGTCCGCCATCGCCAAACTCCTCAAGTGTCACTGCAAGAGCAGCTGCAAAAGCGCCTACAAGTGCTGCGACTATGAATCAGAAGAAGGGGACATAACCTTGCTGCTCCTGCCTTTTCCCGAGGACATTATGGTACCTGTCAGCTATGAAATCCTAGTGGTAATCCATTTATTATTGACAAAAAGAGTTGGATCCTTGAAAGCACCTCCTGGTTTGGCTTGTATTTCTTCACCGCTGTCCAGTTTGCCAGTAAGAGTCCTTGCACCAAAATGCATTCCTTTATGCTTATCTATTATTTGGCCATTTACACGTAACTCGCAACCACCAAGATCCCAGCTCTGTATTTCAATTATATTTTCGCCATATTTATATTTATATGTTGCCATTATTATCACCTCATTGTAAAATTAATTAAATTTTTTTGAAGATTGTCTTCATGCATGCAAAATCTGTAAGGCTTCGATAGCTAAGGCATATCCATGAGCAACGTCCGCTATTGAACTGGCTGCAGTAATCTTCCATCAACCTGTTTACTGCCTTTTTATGGTGAGTGAATATCTGGTTGTTTCAACCTTTCTTCTTGGATTTCCTTTGAAAGATCATAAAACTTACATAATATGCTAGCCCAGCCAAAATTCCAATCACAATTTCATCTAATGGTGACTCAGCAGACCCATCTAAACCAAGTATTACTAGAGAAATAACAGTTGCTATAACAGCAACAACTAGTGCAATAGCAATACAAATTATATATGTTTTCTTTGCGACTTTCTTTTCACTCGTTTTCTCTTCGTAGGTAGGCATAATAGTTCTCCTCTCAAAGTATTTGATATCTGCCCAATCCGGATACGCCCAATTAAGGCATCCAGCTTTGTGAGCGATCATTCGATTCACTGTAACATCCTTGTTTTGTTATGCTTGGATGATTTCTATGAGCCTTTGCACCTCCAATTCCTATAAACAAACATCCGTCGAATTCGAGGATTAACGCATTCGACAGATGATATGTTATAGATGGTGATTGCTAACTATGAACGTCGGGGTTCATCGCTTTTACTTAAATTTTGTTGGCCCAATAACCCGCCACATATCCAAGACCACCGACGCCTCCCAATACAAGGCCACCTGCTATGGCACCTAGTATAAAGAAACCGCCTGACGCATCATCAAGCGCCTCAGCATCTAATTCATCCTGCGGTGTAGTGGCACATTTCTTTAACACCTCGTTATACTCATCAAACTCTTCCAAAGTAAAATCGTTGCCAAGCGCATTAATTTGTATTAAGGCTTCCGTCATACTTAATGCAAATAAGTTTTTGGTGCGTTCTTCGTCAGCGGTGAGAATTCCCGTAAGAATTTCTGCTCTTTCCTGTGTTAATGCCATTTGCTTTTCCTCCCAACTTCAATAAGTTAATACCCATTCCTTCTGTTTTCAGTGTTTGCACGATCCTTTCCCATGGTATATCCCGCATCCCAAGCACCTTTTAACAAAAGAGCACCAGCTCCAATTACAGCCGCGACAATAGCTGGCGGGAACCCACCCGCTACATTGTCAAGCGTGTTGGCGTCTAATTCTCCTTGTGCAGTGGCTCTTAATGCTTGACCATACTCGTGAATCTCATCCAGTGTAAAATCATTTCCGAGTGCGTTGATTTGCAATAGCGCCTCTGCTGCTTCAAGCTCCAAAAGGGTTTTAGCGCGTTCCAAGTCAGCGCTGAGAATTTCAGATAGCTTGTCCTTTCTTTCTTGAGTTAACATAACTTTTCCCTCCTAAAAATTTCGCCTTGCGGCGTTATTTATATAAACTCCACCTTGTGAAGTGTTATACTTTACTTTTGATTCCTAACTCACTCAATAAATCGGGAAACCCACTTTGTCCATAATCATACGAAGCTTAAATTATTCTTCTCGTGTTCTTTCTCTCGCACTGCGCTCACGCACATACTGCAAAAAACTCTTATAATCTGGCATTGTAACCCCACCATTAACCACATCAAGTTCCTCAGCCGATAACGCATCATTGGTCGATTCAAATTTATCCATTTCGGAGATCGCTCTAAGCAATGTATCTATTTTCTTCGCCGCCACACCTAAGCTTTCCATAAGAGCGCCTCCGTCTATGATAGATAAATTCATCAAGTGAGAATCTCACTCTTCAATATGTGAGTCTTATCAACTCCCTTTTTTTTACATAATATTTTGTCCTCTACTTGTATATATGCACCAGATAGCAAAGCATTACATTAAAATCCTTTATTTTTTGTTTTTCATAGTTTTCCCTTATTTAAGTAATAATGAAAATATGAAAATAGGCCGTCTCGTTATTCCCACCTTATTCCGTTTTCTTCAAAATAATTCGCAAGTTTCTTCAGGGCCCTTGTAAGTATGACTTTGACATTGCCTGCGGTTGTTCCGATTTTGTCTGCAATTTCACCAGTGGGTAAGTCCGAATAATACCGAAGCATGATGACTGAACGTTCTCTTTCTGTTACCGACTCCAGTGCTGCAGCTAAATGTGTTTTCATCTGTGACAGAAAAACGGCGCCATCCAAGTCTATATCATCATCCGGCAGGTCCATAAAAACACCGTCATCATCTGCCAATATATAATCTTTCTTACTGCGATAGTAATATTTGATCCTGTTGTTCGCTATGCTGTAGATCCATGTTGCCATTGTGGCTTTGGAAGCATCGTATCTGTCGAAGTTCTTGAAGCATGCATAGAACACATCACTTGTTAAGTCCTCACACAGTTCTTTAGAATCAAGACGCTTTGTAAAAAATCTATACACAGAAACATAGAATTGGTTGTAAAACGCCTCAAAGGATTTCAAGGTTTTCTGAGTGTTTTCATCAGATCTATCTGTCATTTCTTCCATGTGATCACTCCAGCTGTTGCAATATGTGAATTTCTGCTACTAAGGAATTGCTGAGAGGACATTATTTTTTGTAGCATTATGCTGTTTCCCTGAATATAATGCCAACTCCTCTAGAATATTGTCGGTAAATACCCCCCCCCCCCCCCCCTTTCTTTTTTTTTTTCTTTTTTCTCTCTCTTTCCCTAGCTCTCGCACGGGGCGG
>Ga0082212_10002497_pt1 | contig 26776 bp, 23 predicted proteins | sample TergutNt197P3_FD_71548 | JGI IMG/M metagenome (GOLD analysis project Ga0082212, IMG submission 71548) | Neocapritermes taracua P3 segment gut microbial communities from Petit-Saut dam, French Guiana - Nt197 P3 | ecosystem: Host-associated > Arthropoda: Insects > Digestive system > Gut ...
ATCATCTTGAGAAAGTGGAAATAATACTAGACTTGGCATTTAAAAACCGAAAAACCCTCCGATATCGAGAATTCTATAACGTAAATTAGGGATTCGTAGCACCATTGTGCAAGTAAGGATTTTTTAAATATGCAGTAGAGAACATTGCCTTCATCAGAAAATCAAGTTTATACACAGCTGCTTTGCCCTTGCGAACACTATTCATGGTTTTCTGATGTATAACACAGCCAATTATTGCTACAAATGATTATTAAGATAGAAACTGTAATTGCAAAAAGAGCTTCTAGAATTGCATATCACGCAATTTTACTATAGACTTCTGCAAACTCTTCTTTTGGTAGGCTGTATGCCAGTTTATAGAGCAATTCCCCCCCATTTTCAAATTCATTTTTGACAAACGCAGCCCTCCCCTCCAAAAAAGAGCCGCCCTCTGATACGCAAAAATTGTGCGCGAGAGCTGTGACCAGCCAGCGCCTCCTAATGCCGCATATAGTCCTAAGCATGATTTTTTTCGCTCCAAATGTATTTTTACACTCTTTGAAGAACACTTCAATGGGCCACCTTTCGTTGTAAATGCCAATTATCTCCTGCTCGCTCAAGGAGACATCCGGGCAAAGGAAAGCCCTCATTGCATTCCCATTTCCAAATTCGCCCACTGGCCAGCTTATAAGCGCCGCCGAGTTTGCAACGCCCGTCAAGTGTGTCTCAAGCTTGTAGACATAGTACTTTTTCGAGTTTGCTGTGACGAGGCAACACTCGTTTTTTTCCACCAGCTTTGAGAACTCCTTGATTTGGATCCTGTGGCCAGCAGGGCAGGTTGCCCTGTTGGTTTTCAGCGCGCATACCACCTCATAGCCTTTCGCCCAAAAACTCGTGGTTATGTCCTTGCTTGCATACCAAGAGTCGAAAACCGCGCAACTAACAGTTTCGGCATCAGGCAGGCATGAAACCAATTCCAGGGCGGGCCCTATTTTCGACTTTGCCCTGCCGTATATCCTGAAGCCATGGCACAAAAACCCGCCGCCCATTGCGCCAATGGGCATTCCCGCAGCCTGGCAGCCATAGACTTTTTTCTTGTCTATGTGCGAGTGGTGGAAGCCCATGCCCTCTGTTGGCTTCGCAGCCCCGGCCCGTGGCAGCTCTTTTGTGTTTCCAGTGTCGCCCAAAGACACAATTGCCGGCTTGCCAGCCTCTTCCGCAGCGGCAAACGCTGTTTTTGCCGCGACAACACCTGCTTAATCGCCCAGCGCGCTGTCGTCCCAGCTGCCGTCCCGCATAAAACAGCCATAAGTTTCCCGGCTGGGGCCTGTGCGGCGCTCGATCCCGGTGAGTTTCCCGCAATATGCCGGCAAAATCACCGCTGTCATTATCCTGGCCGCCAGCATGCTTTTTTAAGCCCAAAGGCTTTGAGTGTGGCTATCCCTTCACAGAACTTTGCATCCCGCCCGTTTAGTGGTATATTCTTCTTGAGGCTTCCCCGCTCGGTATTGTTTTGACAAACTCATATTACCATTAATGCGGTGTGTCGCCTCTTTTTTCATAATTCTTTATCAATTTTCAACGTTGTTCTTGGCATTTCGACATCTGCTAATTTTTGCTTTGCAGATTTCTTTTGCTCGTTTTGCAATTACAGATAGAAATTAGGAATCAATCTATAAAAAAAACTCTCTATTTAACTTAAGAATTATATTGCACTAATAAATCAAACCCATATAACAAAATAACAAACATATATATCATTATGCTCCTTATTTGCAATTCTGAATAACTAGCTGATGCAGAGCTCATTGAGTAGGTACAAAAAAATGCGAACTGAATATTCAGTTTTAGTATGTTTCTAGAATAAAACACTGGAATTATACAGTTAATTTGCATAATTTGTCAATATCAACTCGCAAAATAACTCAAAAATATCCAAAAGAAGTCAAACGATATCAGATGCAACATAAACTCAATAATTATATGATAGTAGAAAAGCATCTAATATTCTGTGAAATATCCTATTTAAATTACATTTTATTCCAATAGCACAATAGGCTGCTTTGTAGTAGAATATTTAAATAAGGAAGCTCATCATAAAAATAATTTGCAATATTTCCCATAGTTCTTAGCCTGCATGTTTTTTTATACAATACAAATTTTACCAAAGAGAATGTGGCATATTTGGAGGGTACCTGCTTGGAGCCATTATTGGAAGTCAAACACTTGGATGTTGATTTTTTTATCGAAGGCGCAGCCCATAGGGCAGTCTCCGATTTTTCCTTCCATTTAGAATCTAACGAGGCACTAGGCATTGTCGGGGAATCCGGCAGCGGAAAAAGCGTCGCATCCCTTGCAATAATGGGACTACTGCCCAAAGGATCCAGCCGAGTTGGGGGCCAAGCGCTTTTAAATGGAAGAAACTTGCTAACACTTTCAGAGACAGAAATGAGAGGTGTCAGAGGAAAAGAAATATCTATGATATTCCAGGAGCCGATGACATCCTTAAACCCAGTGCATTCATGCGGGCGGCAGATAATGGAGCCTTTGCTTTTACATATAGACTTTGACAAAAAACAAGCCAAAGAGCGCGCAATCGACTTGCTAAGCCAATGCGGCGTCCCTGACCCAAAACGGCGTTTTTCAGAATACCCCCACCAATTGTCTGGCGGGTTGCGCCAAAGGGTGATGATTGCAATGGCTCTTGCATGCAACCCGTCCCTGCTAATTGCAGACGAGCCCACCACTGCTTTGGATGTGACAATACAAGCCCAGATTCTGGAGTTATTCAAAGACTTACGCCAACAAAAAGACACAGGCATCATTTTGATAACCCATGATTTGGGGGTTGTCTACGGCTTTTGCGAGAGTGTAATCGTCGTATATGCAGGGCAGATAGTGGAGAGCGGACCGACTAAAGACTTGTTTGCATCCCCGTTGCATCCCTACACCAGAGGGCTTATGGCAGCATTGCCGGTTCTTGGCGGCGCTAAAACCAGGCTTGCCTCGATAGAAGGGATTGTGCCTGATTTGGCTTCCATGCCCAGCGGTTGCCGTTTCCATCCCCGCTGCCCTTACAAAACAAATCTATGTGTGGAAGCCGAGCCTCCCCTTGCCACCATGGTTGATGGGCGGCAGAGCAAATGCCATCGAGGGGGGTTGCTATGAGCGAGCTCATCAGAGCCCAAGGGGTAAAGAAGCATTTCAAAGTCAAAGGTCCATGGGGTCGAAAAACCGACTTGTACGCTGTGGACGGGGTCGACTTGGATATCAGCAAATCAGAGACTGTAGGCATTGTTGGCGAGTCGGGATGCGGTAAGTCCACATTGGGCAGGCTTTTTTTGAATGCCCTCCCATTAACAGAAGGCAAAATTTGCTTTGATGGCGTGGATGTCTCGACCTTTTCCAGGCAAGAAAAAAAACAGTTCAGGCAATCTGCCCAGATGGTGTTCCAAGACCCCTCTTCCAGCTTGAACCCCAGAAGGACTGTGCTAGAAATCTTGCTCGAGCCTTACACAATCCACAACTTGCACACAAAGCAGCAACGGATCGAAAAGATATCACAGCTGTGCGATATGGTGGGCCTCCCCCGGGCATACTTGGATAGGTACCCCCATGAAATGTCCGGAGGGCAAAAGCAAAGGGTAGGCATAGCCCGGGCCCTTGCCCTTGAGCCGAAGTTCATTGTCTGCGACGAGCCCGTTTCGGCCCTTGATGTATCCATACAAGCCCAAGTAATCAACCTGCTAGAGGATATCCAAAAGCAGCTGGGGTTGGCTTACCTGTTCATATCCCACAATTTGGCTGTAGTTGAGCACATCGCAAACCGTATTGGAGTCATGTACTTGGGCAAAATCGTAGAGCTTGCCCCTGCAGCCCGGATCTATTCATCTTGCCTGCACCCTTACACCCAAGCGCTGATCTCGGCTATACCTGTCATCGGGGAAAACCCAAGCGCAAGGCAAACCCTCCCAGGAGAAATGCCCAGCCCTACCCGACGGGCTGCCGGCTGCCCTTTTGCAACCCGCTGCCCTGAAGCAAGCCAAGTATGCTTGGAGGCGCCCCCTGCCCTTTTAGAGGCAAGCCCCGGCCATTTTGTCGCTTGCCATTTGAGGAGATAGGAAGGAATCCACTTCCTTTTTTATATATTATTTAAATCCAACAGGAGGAAATTTATTAAAGTGAAATTTAGAAGACTGCTAGCAATTATGCTGGTTCTTGCCCTGATTGCCGGATGCAACAGAGGCGGTGGCGGAGGAAACGCAGGATCCACTACCCCAGAAAGCTCCACTGTAGTCATTGGGCTGCAATCTGATTTAGTCACAATTGACCCAGGCCATATGTATGAGCCATATGCAAACATGGTCGCTTATGCGGCATACGACATGCTCTACAAAGTCGAGCCTGGCACTATGGGCACACCGATGCCATCTGTGGCCAAAGGCGTCGAGATCGACGACAGCGGCACAGTATATACCTTCGCGCTTCGCGAAGATGTCGTGTTTGCCAGCGGCAACCCTCTGACTGCCGCAGATGTGGCTTGGAGCTTTAATCGGGTACTGGGCATGCCTGAGAGCAACACTTACTCGTCAGTGCAGATAGTTGCCAACGTCGAGGCTGTCGGGGATTACAGCGTGGTTGTGACCTTGAACGAGCGGGACGCGTCTTTCTTGGTAAAACTCACGTCGAATGCGTACTGCATCTTGGACAGCGAGGTAGTGAAAGAGCATGGAGGCTCAGACGCTGGCGGCGATGAAGCCAAAGCTTGGCTTGACACGACATCGGCAGGATCCGGTCCTTACATCATCAAGAGCTGGACTCCAAAAGAGCAGCTTGTCTTAGAGAAAAACCCCAACTACTGGAGGGAAGCTGGAAATATAGACCAAATTATATTGAGGGAGATGACTAGCGTCGACGCGCAAATCACAGCGTTGCAAAACGGCGAGATCGACATAGCATTGAGCTTGAACACAGAGACGGCAAAACAGCTCGCCGGCGTTGCAAACGTCCAGATCGCGTCTGGCGACACTGCCCTTATCACATTCTTGGTGATGAGCAGGGACGAGTCGATGTCAGCAGAAATGTCAAATCCGCTAGTACAGGAAGCTGTGCGTTTGGCCCTGGACTACGAGGGATATTTAGTGCTTGGGGGCGAGGGTTCCACAGTGCCTTTGAACTTTGTGCAAAGAGGCTTCTCTGGGGCTCTCCAACGCGATTTGGATGCCCAAGGCAGGGATTTGGAAAAAGCCAAGGAGCTTATGGCCCAGGCAGGGTACCCGGATGGGTTTGATATCACCCTGACATGCGCCACCAACAATTCTGAAGGCATGGAATGGACGTTGGTCGCCCAAAAAGCGGCTGCAGACTTGGCAGAAATCGGCATCAACGTCACAATAGAGACTCTTGAGACAACTCTGGTTTATGAGAAGATGCGCAATTTCGCAATGCCATTCTATGTAATGTACTGGTCTCCTGACTACTACGACATCAACAACCAGTTCGCATTCCTGCCTGGCAGGGAAGGCGAGCGGGCCACTGCCTACGGCAACCGCGCGGCATGGGATATAACAGAAGACAACGCAGTTCTTCGGGAGCTCGCCGACCAAATAGCAGTCGAGACAGACGAAGCCAGGCGGGCGGAGCTTGCGGTCGAATTGCAACAGAAGTATGCCGAGGACAATCCATTGGCATTCTTGCTGCAGCACCCGAAAACATTCGCCTACCGCTCAGATAGGCTGGCCAATGTAATCTACAATGACCTATGCAAAATCGAGCTAGTTGAATTAAGGGCAAAATAGCTTGGAAACAGCGCTAAGATTGCCTAGCTTTGCTTTGCTGGGCAATCTTAGCACCTAGTTTATCCACCTCTAAAATGAAAGGATGTGCTTAGCCTTGGCAAGATTCATCGTGCGGCGCTTGTTTTTAATGGCGGCACTACTTCTGGGCGTGTCACTGGTTGTGTTCTTGATATCGCACCTTGTGCCCAGCAATCCGGTGGCAGCCAACCTTAGCCAGACGGCAATGAACAACCCCGATACAGTGGCAGCCTACATAGCCAAATGGGGCCTTGACAAACCTGTCCATGAACAGTATCTCTTATACATGCGAAACTTGCTCAAAGGAGATTTCGGCACGTCAATCAGGACCGGAAGACCTGTTCTAGACGACCTGCTACACTACTTCCCTGCAACCTTGGAATTGTCAGTGTTTGCAATGGTTGTGGCTGTCATTTTAGGTATATTATTCGGGGTTTTGTCGGCCGTGTTTAAAGACCAGCCGCTGGATTTGGCGCTGAGGACCATTTCGGTAAGCGGGGTGTCGCTGCCTAGCTTTTGGTTCTCGCTGCTGATAATGTCGGTATTTTGCGGCAAATTAAAGTGGTTTCCCAGCGGAGGCCGAATCAACCCCAGGCTTTTCAACCCCACAGGGGGCACTGGCATTTACACCTTGGATGCCATCATGTGGGGCAACTGGGGGATGTTTGCCGATTCGTTTCGCCATTTAGTGTTGCCCGGGCTTGTGCTCGGCTTTTTCACAATGGGCTTGATTGCCCGCCAAACAAGGTCTAACCTCCTCGAGGCAATGTCAATGGACTACATTCGCACTGCCCGCTCCAAGGGGATGGGGGAGCGGCGGGTAGTGGCAAGGCATGCGCTTAACAATGCGCTGATCCCTATCATAACTGTAAGCGGGATGGGATTTTGCAACTTGCTTGGGGGCATGGTGTTTGTTGAAAAGATTTTCTCTTGGCCCGGGATAGGCCAGTACGCTTACCTGTCAGCCACAACCTTGGACTTCCCTGCTATATGCGGGGTGTCCCTGTTTATCGCTTCCACATATTTGGCAATAAACCTGTTTATCGACATTATGTATGGGGTGGTCGACCCCCGCATTCGCTACCAGTAAGGAGTTGGGCAGCCATTTTAAAAAAGATATTCCAGCAGAGCAGTTTCATGTTCAAGATTGGCGCGGCCATTTGCGCTTTGTGGCTGGCTGCCGCATTCCTCGCCGGAGTTCTCGCGCCATTTGACCCCATCAAAGACCAGAATGTAAATCGACGCTTTACACCTCCAAACAAGACCCATTGGTTTGGGACAGACTCCTTGGGCAGGGATGTTTTCTCCAGGGTCCTATTTGGCAGCAGGCTTTCTATTGCAGCTAGCCTAGCCACAGCCTTAGTGTCACTTTTTGTGGGCATGGCTATTGGGGGGATAGCCGGGTACGCTGGCGGGATAGTTGACGATTTGATGATGCGCTTTTCTGAAATGGTGCAGTCATTCCCCCCTTTGATCCTGGCTATGGTGATCGCAGCTGCTTTGGGGCCCAATATATCGAACTCTGTGCTTGCAATGGCTATCATCTGGTGGCCGAATTATGCGAGGCTGGCAAGGAGCCTTGTTATCTCAATCAAGGAAAACGATTACGTTTCTGCATCCAAGATTTTAGGGGCGTCCCATTACAGGATCCTTGTAAAGGAGATACTACCGGGGGCAATTGGCCCGATGTTGGTCATGTGCACTTTGGATTTGGGAAATGCGATACTTATGTTTTCCGGCTTGTCTTTCTTGGGCCTTGGCGTGCAGCCTCCCACCCCTGAATGGGGGGCGATGGTCAGCGACGGGGTGTTGAACTTCAATTACTGGTGGATTTCCACCTTCCCTGGGCTAGCTATCTTCTCTGTCGCAATTGGGGCTAATTTTGTTGGCGACGGCATCCGGGACTACTTTGACCCAAAGATGAGGCGGGAGGACTGGCGGGAAACAAGAAAACGAAAAAAGGAGAAAAAAAATGAAGAAGACAACATATAATGAGGCTGCTCCCTTTATCCAACCGCAATATGAGATTATGACTTACTTTGAAGAAAGCATGCCATTGGAATACTTGAAATTAATCCGTGTGGAGATCGCCCCTGGGGCTCGTGTGCCAGCGGAAGGTTTTTCTTGCCATACAGAAGACGAGTACTCGTATTTTGTAGAAGGCGAGCTTTACACTGAAAGCGGGGATTTTAAAGGCATTTGCTCAAAGGGGGATTTTTCGATCATTCCTTTAGGGGAAGAGCATTGGTGCGAAAACCGCACTGATAAACCTTGTGTTATCTTTGTGGCTATGGCTAAATAGGTGTTGTTAGAAACGCAAAAGCAAACTTGCCAATAGTGTGGAATTCAAATAGTGGAAAACAAACTACAGCTTGGGCCCATACCGGCATCGATCGGCACGGATCCTAAGTAAGCTTTGCAAACCACCAAAATTTTACACAGTTCAATTAATGCTAGATTGACCTGAAATCGATTGAAATTTATCCCAATACTGGTTATTATAGTTTATAGTGACTCTTCTTAGTTTTGACAAACATACAAACAAAGAAGTGTGTTATAAAAATAATTAACAAAGGAGGGCACGAAAATAACAAAAGCAGCATTACAATGCTTGCCGCAGCCTTAGCCCTCGCCTAAAGAAAGTGCACAATCATGCCTATATGCGAAATTTCTTTAAAACAAACCAATTTGGTTTGCCCATCTTAGCTTTCGCAACTATTTTTCTGGGCTAAAGCTGCTAAAAACGCATTCGAAATTATTTGCCCCTAATTGTTGCGCAAGCGGGAAGCGGCATGGCTAAACATTGCCGAGCCACATGCATAGCCTTGGAACCAGCCTTGCTAATAAAACAGCAAAACTTGAACTTTTGCACTTTCCAAAGACAGGGCAGCTAGCTTAACGCCAGACGCCCATCCTAGATTATTTATAAAAAAGGAGAAATACATACGTGAGCAACAACCAAACAGCAGCGGTTGAATCCAACCTAAGCAAGTTTACACCTTGGATTTTTTTCCTCAATACTTTTTCCCAGCAATTCGGAATCACGATAACCTTGCAGTTCATGAACATGTTCATGACTGAATACGCCCGAATGGATCCCATGGTCCTCGCTGGCGTGCTTTCCGCTGGGCGGGTCATCGACGCGGCCCTCTCGTTCGTCGCTGGCGCATTAGTCCAAAAAGCGAACTTGAAAACTGGGCCTTACAGGACGTGGATCCTTATAAACGGGCCGATTATGACCGTCGGCGTATTCCTGATTTTCCTTAACCCTGATGTCAGCCAAGGGCTGAAACTTATCATCTTCGTCATCGGCTACCTGTGCAGGAACTGCCCGCAAAACTTCCTGTTGGCTGCCCAGGCGACTCTTATAGGCAAGGTTGCCGGCACAAACATGTCCGACCGCCTCGCGCTGACAGCCAAAGGCACCCAAGGCTCGAGCGCCTCTGGCATCATCGTCGGGTTTATCACCATCTATATCATCGAGTTCTTCAACAACTCGATGGGAGGGGGCCGCGGATACCTCCTGGTCGGCACTGTGTACTGTCTCATCCAGTCAGTTATCCAGTTTATTATCTACCGCGCCTTGGCGCCGTATGACCAGTACGACCCTAACCTCAAGAACGTCCAGGGGAGCTCCGCCAACGTCAAGACCACCGCAATGTACACAGACACCCTCACGAACCCGCAGATTTGGATTCTATTGCTCTCTAACATATTCCGCTCAATTGCGACATTCACGTTGACTCCAATGACCACCTACATCATGAGGCACTCTATCGGCAATATCACTGCGCTTTCAAGCGTAAACACCTCAGCGTCAATATTTGCCCTTGCAGTGGCGTTCCTGATACCGCCGGTCGCTAAAAAAATCGGCAAAAAGAATTCCCAAGTCATATCCGCCTTCGGCTGCGCCGCTGGCTATGTGATCATGGCGTTGTTTGGCGATGGCAACCTGATTTTGATTATTGCTTTAACGATGTGGAATAGGGCGTCTACGATGCTTTCAACCACAATCGGCATCAACAACTACCTTGACGCAGCAGAATACCAGCTTTTCAAAACCGGCAGAGACTCGCGCCCATTCATAATGGGGCTTAGCGCGATTGTCATGAAGGTCGCACAAACGATATCTTCCTTCACTACATCCTGGGTCTTGATCTTCGCCGGCTACCAGTCCCTTGGGGCAGGGCAGGCGACTGTGGACAATGCAAAGCTCGTTTTAGGCTCATACGGATTGATCGCCGCCTTGTATGTCGCTTCTGCCGTTACAATGATGCTCTTCTCGATATCTGAGTCAAAAGCCAAAGAATATGCGGAAGCCAACAAAAAAATGTTGGAGGAAAGGGCAGCCGCAACCGCAAAACAGTAGCCATTTTACTGTTGCCCAGGCTTTCGCAAAAGCTGGATTAAACCTTTGCAACTAAATACTATTTCAACAGAAATGATTGGCGCATAAATGGTTTGACCGGTTTTATTGCAACAACATATCAGAAGAACTGGACATGGGTTTCTATACTAAATCCAGGTTTTGCATTAGGCATTTGGCTTTACCGAATAGATGTTAGAAAGCGCTACTACGATATTAAAGGCCAAAGCCGCGCCGATCACTGTATTATGGTTGGCATGGCATCTACATTCATCTCTTTCCTGCTTGGGCATGGGCTTTAGCTACATAACCAGTGGCAATAGGAAGGGGCAGCGAAAAGCATTTTTCACGGTATAATAGTTTGTTTTGCTGCATATGAGAACAGGTGGCAGCAAAGCTCACTTGGAAAAGCCAACGGGGGATGGGGGCAGAGCATAGGGCTCTCCCCCATCCCCCCTGGTTGTTTCACTTTAGTTCATTAATTTCATTTAGAGAAGCAATGAGGCTGCGGGTTTATTTGTGTAATTGTTGCCAGGAGAAAAGCAACTCATAGACATCACTCTTGTAAAACCTTGTTGCGCGCTAAGGCTGCCTAAAGCGGAGCCTTGCTTTCTCTCAAGAAAAAGCAGCCCTGTTGATTTGATTTTACAGCTACAATGGCAAAATTAAAACCAGCAAGCCTTGATCTGGGGACACAGAGATAGGAAAAAAACGGAAAAAAACGCTAGTTAAAAATTCATTCATATCATTTTGCAATTTTCCTAATTTTTTCACTCTAAAATATACTTGCCCCAAATAAATTACGTTACTTTTTCACCTTTTTTTTTGCCTAGAACCAGGGTGTAAATCTTGTGAAATTGAATATACACCCGCACTTAAAATGATAAAGTAACCGTATACATCTCAAACATTAAGTCAATAATAATGCTATTATTTTATATTTATAGAGAATAACTATATATCATGTATTTTGTGGCCCCACAAAACTTAAGCCAGATAATATAGCGAAAATGCGTTTTAAAAGCGATTTGTCGTGTTTTAGTGTTGACAAGCTTCCCATTCTACATTACAATACTATTAGATTTCAGTTAATAACCTCTGAAAAAACCAATGAAACAAAGGAGAAGTAAACATGAAACTAAATAAGAAAGCAATGATCGCCCTGTTGGTAGCAGTCGTGCTGACAGTAGCCGTTATCTCACCTGTATTCGCAGCAGGTTTTGGCGGCAGAGAGAACTTTGGCAGAGATAATTTTGGAAGAGACAACTTTGGCAGGGATAACTTCGGAAGAGACAATTTTGGAAGAAATAACAACCGCAAAAATACTGGTTGGAAATATGGCAAAAACCATGGCAAGAACATCTGGCATGGAAAGAAACCAGTAAAAGTCGAAAAGAAACCGACAACCAATCCAAAAACAGCCGACTTCACAAACATCGCTCTCTGGGCTACACTTCTGCCATCATGCGCAGCAGGATTTGTACTCACAAACAAAAAAGCTAGAAAAGTAAAATAAACCAGTCTATTTTCTTTAAAGCTACAGTTAGTTATATGAGTTCATTCTACTAAAAAAGGAGAAGGAGCACCAAGCTACCTTCTCCTTTTTTAATTCCAGTAATTAATCAGGCCAATTAGATAGACATAAAACCAACACTCCCATACTAATTAAGGGAGTGTTGGTATGACATGATAAACATATATCCTTGCTTGTGTTGGTTCACTATTGAAAACTCGCTAGAGCTATCCTCGTCAAGTTTCTTCCTCAATCTCGAAATAGTTTTCCTTAGTGTATTGGGATCGTTGTTCATCGAGCTCTTCCAGATGCTCATATATATTTTGTCGTAAGTCAGCTGTTTGCCCTCATTTTGCATCAGCAGGGCGAGCAGGTTGAACTCTTTGCCTGACAATGCGATATCCCTCCCGTTCAAGTAAGCTTTCCCCTCTTGCATGTTTAGCGTCAGCGGGCCTTTGCTAATCTTCTGGGCTTCAGCAAGCTTTTTGTTTTCGTTCAAGGTTCTACGCACAAGCCTACGTATAGCTGCTACCAGCTCATCATTGTCAAAAGGCTTAGAGATAAAGTAATCTGCGTTGCTGTCCATGCTCTTAGCCGCCATCCCAAGCATTCCAGTCAAAAACAAGATTGGCGTGTTGTCATTCTTTGACCTTATTTCTTCACAAAGGTCAAAGCCATTCCCGTCAGGCAACTCAATATCCAGGATAAAAGCGTCAAATACATTGATGTCCATTTCCTCATGTGCCGATTTGACGGTGGTGGCTCCAATGGCAACAAAGCCGTTGCGTTTAAACAGCCTTTTTATATGGTATAGCAAATCCTCATCATCTTCTACTATTAATACTATTGGAACCTTTTTATCCATGCTCTACGTCCTCGCTTAGCGTAAAGAATACTGTTGTGCCTTGCCCGATTGCGCTTTCAACCCAAATATCGCCACCATGCGCTGCTATAATCCTTCTGCACGTAAACAGCCCGTATCCGTGCCGCCACTGCTCATTTTTAGTGGTAAATTGCTCCTCGAACACCCGTCTGAGGGCTTCTTCGCCCATTCCCTCCCCGGTGTCCGAAACACTGACATACTGCTTGCCGTTGCTTCGGGCTGCCATAACTGTGATGGTGCCTCCTTTTGTATGCTCAACAGCGTTGGACAGCAAATTTGTTAAAACCATCTCGATCTTTTCCCTGTCAACATTCAAGTCAGGCATGCCTTCCTCCAACTTGAATTTCAACATGTTGCCGTTAGTATCAATTCTATCGAAGTGTTCAGAACAAACATACTGCATGAAAATGGCCATTGGCAACGGGCTTCTATTTAGGGGATAATTCCCCATTTCCACGGCTACAGCATCAATTAGCTCAAGCAAGATGCCGCTTATTGAATTAACCCTTCTTGTGATCATTTCATGGTTTCTCATTATCTCTTCCCTGTCGATGGGAGATTCCTCAATCAGGTACAGGGTATCGGAGCTGCTTGCTTTTATTACAGCCAAAGGCCTGTTGATCTCATGGACAGCAATTGACAGGATGTCGTTTTTCATCTTGACATATTCCGCCAACTCTTCGTTGCGGTTCAACAGCTCCAAATATAAAGCTTTATTCTCTTCTTGCCGGTTCTCTGCAAGCCGGCTGCGTATGAGCATCGCCAAAACCAAGAATATACACGAATACAAGAAATTAACCAAAACACCTAAATAGTAATCGAAATCTGTGTGGGACACCAATGAATAGCCCATACCCTTATAGTCCAATATAATACAAGATATATATAAGGCAAGCTCTATTGCCATTGCTATGTACCGCTCATTCTTGTTGTCCAGCAGCTGTGAAGTGATAACAATTGCCACAACAAAGAAAGGAGAAGTGCCGCTCTTGTACCCCCCGCAATTAAAAAATATTATTGGGAAGGTAATCATAAATACTGTGACCACTATTGCCCAGCTTCCAAAACGGTGGCGCTTTGTTTTTTCCACGTAGCGCAATAGAAAGTAGTTAATAAGCACGTTAGTAATATATAGGCTCAATTGGACTTCTTTATAGAGCATCTTGAAATCGTCAATCGCCAATAATAAGACAGACATGGAAATGCCAACCAAGATCCACATAATTGACATCAAATAAAAGAATTGTAATTGTATCTCTATTGAATTGTTAAAGTATTTATATATTATTTTTTGCATGCTATTTCTAGCTTTCGACTCTAAATGAGTCGAATTTTCACAGGAAGTGTCAGTTTATGCCATAAATATACAATAAATCGTATATAGTTGCAAGTAGAATATGGCAACTACTTCGTCTTTCTTTCACTATTCTATAGTATCGTATAGAACCACTATTCTAAAAACCGCCTACAAGAATCATTCCAGTTAAAATAGTGCTGGAGTAATTAATGACATTTTCGTCATTAATAGCCTTTATCGTGATTTTATTGCTATAATTAACAAGTTCTTCTAGTATTCGCTTTTAAATTTGTAATTAAGCACCCAGTAAGGCTGGCTGGGGCTTGATTGAATAAAAGAGGGTTTACATACTACTACCTGAGTTTTATTGAGGCAAATGCCGCTTTGTTTTAGCAAAGCGGCATTTGCTTGTTCTTATTATCTTATTATTAAGATTTATACACCTGCCCTTGACGATTGGGCATATTGCCCATATAATGTAAGCAGTGCACATAGTCGCCACTAACATTGCGATAACCCAGACATTCATTCTGCCTGGATTTCATTGGAGCAAGCACCGCTTGGTTTGGCGCCAAGCGGTGCTTGCTTTTTTGGCCTTTGCCCCCTTTGCCCTCTTGCTTGAGGAGCACTGGCTGTTTTGCAAATTTGCACTTGCATTGCGCAAAAGCCTCCTCGAATAATGTTAGCATACAACCCTCTTATGAAGGTTTTTATGGAAACCCAGATAAAGATCGGAATGGAAATCTGTTCCCTGTATCTATTGTTGCAGCGCAAAGTATCTGAAACAAAAGACCTTGCGCCAAATAGGCGGAACTTACTTTCTTGCATCCCAAAGTTTTGGATTTCTTAGTTGAAAACACTCCAAAACCAGTTTTCCAGCGGGATATTGGGCAGCATTTCGAGATCCGCCGCCCTACAACCACATGAATTATTCAAGCTATGGAGCGCAGAAAGCTTGTCGTGCGGCAAAGTTTGATTATGAGGCTCGCCTCAAGCAAGTGCTTCCAACACAGAAAGCATTGGAGATCCACGAACAAGCAAAAAAAGAATCTCTGTTATTTGGAGCTGCCATTCAAAAAGGCATACCTGATGAAGAGCTCAATGTTTTATAAAGGTAATCGACAAGATCAAAGCCAACATCGAAAACCAGCAGCCCCAAAACTAAAGTTTTAGGCATCTTGCTCCAAAGGCCATTTCTTAAAGGGCGGAGCCTTTGCTTCATTGGCTGATGCAAAGGCTCTGCCTGCCAATATGTGCATCTTTGCCTAAGCCCGCTCCCAGTATGGTTTGGCAGCCAAAAAAAGAAAGGGCCAAGCCCCTTGACCCTGACAGGAGCATGGCCTTTAGTGTTTGATTTAAGGGGCTAGTCAGTAAACTCGATTGTGCCTAAGACAGACTCAAACACTGTAAACATCTCGTCTTTGAAATCTTTCTCCAAACTCACGTAAGTAAATGTATAGTTCTTGTCGTTGTTGATTGTAATAGCTTGGCAACCTCTGACAGAAATTCCACTGATTGTGTAGTTAGCCACCATTACAAGATAATAATTATCCCCATAATTCTTGCCACTAAGTGTATTTACCCAAGAAAAACCTGAAAATGGATAGACAGAGAACTGCTCCGCATATATTGCTGTCAAAGGCTCAATGCCATCTTTCAAGTCGGATTGTCTAATTCCTCCAGAATCTGTGCATGTTATGTTGAAATTTGGGGTGAACTCATCTGTGTTGTTGGCTATATCGAGCATGTAAACCATTGAAGCTTGCTTTGCAATTTCCACATAATCCTCGCCAATGCCAAGATTCTCCATATTCTCATACAGCTCATCCAAGTTTGCTGTGCTCGTGTCTACGTAAAACCATGCTTCTGGAATCGACATCACGATGGGCACTTCTGACAAGGTTTTTTCCACGAAGCCATCGGGAATTTTATTGGTCTGCGCTTCCTGGCCTCCCCCCCCGCTCCCGGAGCCATTGCCTGCCGGTGGATCAGCCTTGCTTCCATTGCCGCCGCAAGCTGTGGCAAAAACGAGCATAGCCAATAGCAGGAATATAAATCTCTTCTTCATCAATTTCTCCTCTAAATAATTATATTGATATTCAATACTATCAAAACAATTACATTTTTCCAATTAGAAATCGATTTCAACCTTTATCAACTTTAGGATTTTTTACTAGTTGGTTAGTCGATATTATTCTACCAAGCAAGAAAAGCTAGACTTTTGGGAATATTCAAATGTCAAATTCGAGTGTACTATGTAATTTCCGATTTAGAAACGCAATATGCAAATGATGGTCAGTGTTCGCAATAGCCAAACAATGTTTGTGAATCTCATATTCTGTGCTACAATTTTGTCACTATTTATTATTAAAGGAGCGATAGCTTTTATGGCTCAAGTAGATATTTCTAAACACCAAAGCCACTTTAACATTGTGACAAGATGCAGCCGGGCTACATCAAAGGCTGTTTGGGCAGCGAAATGCTATCGGCTCTTTTTATATGTTACCTGTTGAGCAGGCATGGCATCATGGGAGGCTGGCACATGATGAGCGACCTTCCTGTGCACTTGCTAGCTTTTGGCTCACTAGTTATTGTAAATAGCCGAAACCTGCGATGGAAAAAAAATTATGAACCTTACTGTTCTTGGCTACAGCGTTGGGCTCGCCTTAGCAATGCTCCTTGAGCATTACGGGATAGCGCCGCTGACAAATGCTTGGACAATAACGATGTTCGCCTTAATCAGCATTGGCATGGCATGGGAGATAGTTTCTAAGCACTAAACAGGCTAAATAAAAGGCCCCGCGTTTTCCGCGCGCAACATCCAAATGCAACAAGGTTAAACATCGCTTGCTACTATGTCTCAAAGAATTGGCAAGCCAGTAACACTCCGCTTAATGCCTTTCATTTGTCATTGTAACAGCCGGGCAGGTTGCGTATTTATGGCTAAAGATTGTCCACTTCAAACACAAAAATCTTTTTAATGTTATTTGCTTTTAATTTTAACAAAGTTCAACTGTGCCACCCTGCTAACAACCAGGCTTTATGGCTAAGAGCCCATAAGCCTGGTTTGGTCCAACGATATATATTGGCTGCAAATCAACGGGCATCCAAGTATTCTTCCAAACAAAGCTGGTTGCCGTAGATTGCCAACGCAGCCTCCTCTCCCACATAACGATAATGCCAACGTTCGCTATTCACTCCTGTCAGGCTTGATTTTCCTGGAGGGTAGCGGCGGATAAAGCCAAACTTCCAGGCATTTTCTTCAAGCCATTGATAGACTTCTTCCCCTGTGCTGCGGTTGCCGTCTGAATTGATATCCACTGCGATCCCCAGTTGGTGCTCGCTTTCACCAGGTTTAGCCACCCATTCTTTCGCAGCTGCCTCAGCGTCTTTTTTCGTATAGCCGCTTGCCATGTATTGCGAAATCTTTTTGTCTAACAAGGCCTTTTGGTCTGCCTTGGTACGATAGCCCGATACCACTATTGGGTAGGTTCCGTTTTGCCTAGCGGAATCAAACATATCTTGCAAGGCGGGATAAATACGCTTGTCCACCAACTGCCCATTTGACAGTTCTACAAACTCAACTTGATAGTTGGCAGGCGCCGGGTTCCATTTGTTAACCAGCACCAATTGCCACTCGGAGCCGCTGTTGCAATAGCCTCCGGAGCTTGGTTCATAGTTTTTTTGCTTTATCCCCAAAAATGTGTTGCTGGAGGCAAGCAGGCAAGCTAGCGCACAAACTAGCAACATAATAACAGCAATCGGCCTTGACTGCTTTGCCCTTTTTTGTTTAGTATTCTTCATAGCCATCTATCTGCGCCCCTTTTCACAAATCTCAACAACTGTTCGAATCGCAACTCTTTGAGTTAGCCAGCCTGCTACTAAACCTCTCCCAATCGAGATAAGCATCGCTTGCCACTGTCGCTGGCTATTGCCCATTGCTATAAGCATTTTTTGTTGCTCTGATTGCCACAAGACATTTCATGATGCTTCTTTATTATCCTGTTGCGCTGATATCTCGATTCAAGCAAACAATTAAACAACCCGTTCCTATGGTTATAGTGTACCGAAAGGGAACGGGCCAATTTTTAATATTCGCTTGCCAAATTCTTAAGGAAAAGTGAAGATAGCTTTGATGTTTTGCTAAGGCGCGCATGGAAGCTCAACTGTAAGTGTGGTTTGTTTTCCGTCGCTGTCGGCGTAAATATTTCCGCCATGCAATGCAACGATTTCTTTGGCAATTGACAAGCCAAGCCCTGCGCCTCCTGTGGTTGTGGAGCGGGATGAGTCTAGGCGGTAAAACTTGTCGAAAATCGAGGAGAGCTGGTCTTTCGGGATCCCTCCTTCATTTGTAAAAGAAATGACAGCTGTTGCGTCTGATATACCAGCTTTTATATCAATATTGCTGGTTTCAGGGCTGTATGCCGCAGCGTTTTTTAGAATGTTGTTGAACACCCGGGCTAGCTTGTCAGGATCCCCGTACACAACCATGTCTTGCGGCACATCGAGAATGGCTTCTTGGCCTTTTGAAACAAGCAAAGGATAAAACTCGTCAGCCATTTGGGCAAGCATGTAATAAAGGTCGATTGCCTCTTTTTGCATTGGAATCGTTTGAAAGCTATAGCGGGTTATTTCAAAGAACTCGTCGACCAGCTTTTCCAACCGGATAGCTTTGTCCAAGGTGATGGCGATGTATTTAGCCTTTTGCCTGTCAGGGATATCTTGGGCTTCTTCTAAAAGGCTCAAATACCCAATCACTGAGGTGAGAGGCGTTTTTATGTCATGGGCCAGATACATCACCAAGTCATTCTTGCGCTGCTCCGCCAACTGCGCTTCACGCTCGCGTTCATCCAGGGCGTATTTTATCGCCTTGAGCTTGCTTTCCATCGCTGACATTTCTGAGGACATTTCAATCTGCCTGCCGTTGTCCTCGACAAGGGCATCCAAGCTATTGCTAATTTCGCTGAAGTATTTTTCAAACTGGGACATCAGAAAACGGGTAAGGATGACAAAAAACAAAGCGACTGTGCCAATGAGGATATAATCCAAGTTGTTTCTCACATAGTAATTGTATTTGCTTAAAGCCATTTCCCTTGGGATGCGCCATATAACTTGGATTAAATTGGCTATAAAATCGCCAACATTGCCCCTGGCAAGGAGCAAGATAATAAAAACCGCTCCAAGGGCGATAGAGGCAATCAACACGATCCTTGCAAAAACAATGCGCTCCAAGGATTTATAGTCAGGCTTTTTATTACTTTTCAGTCTTATATCCAACACCCCAAACTGTCTTGATGTATTTTTGGTTGTCTATCGTGTCGCCAAGCTTTTCACGCAAGTGCCGGATATGCACAGTTATTGTGTTGTTGTTTTTTGAGTAGTACTCATCGCCCCATATTTCGTGGAAGAGCCGTTCGGAGCTGACTACATTGCCCTTGTTCTCGCATAGTATCCTTAAAATTGAAAACTCGGTTGGGGTGAGGGGCAGCGGTGAACCATCCAGCAGCGCTTCCCGGGAGTTTATGTCAATTACCAGCCCCTTATAAGCGATAATGCTATTTGCTTCCTCGGCTTGGACCGGGTTGTATCGTGTATAGCGTCGCAGTTGCGCTTTGACCCTTGCCATCAATTCCAAAGGGCGGAAGGGCTTTGTGATATAATCGTCTGCGCCCAAGGTCAATCCTGTAATCTTGTCTGTCTCCGCATCTTTGGCTGTAAGCATGATTATGGGATAAGTATGGTCCTGGCGGATATGCTGGCAGATTGACAATCCGCTAGCGCCCGGCAACATTAAATCCAAGATAGCCAGATCCAGCTGTGTTGTGTCAATGCAATCAAGAGCATCTTTGGCAGTATAGAACTTGTGCACTGTATAATTCTCATTTTTTAGATATACCTCAACCAAATCGGCAATTTCTTCTTCGTCGTCTAAAACCAGTATTTTGTATGGCATAACTAATTGCTCCTTTCCGAAAAACAGCTTATACGAAAGGCCAAGGCCAGTTATTTGCTTTCTGTAAATTATTCCTTAATAATTTATTAAGGTTTGGGATTATATAAAAACCTAGTGGCAGCACAGCCAACCGCTATGCCGCCACCTTCTTTTTTACATATTAATAAGTGCAATTTGATATTCTTCTTTAATGCTGCTACAACCTTCGTTGTGCGAAATTGCTTTGGACAACACTAATCCGGCTTAATACCCCAAGTCTTCTAGCAGCCTGACTGCGCACGCCACAAAATTGGGGCACTTTTCTTTGATCGTAGGGAGCACATCAGCAGCCATATGGTCTTCATTTGAGCGTATATCAATACCAAGCAGCTCCCTGCATACAACGGCGCCGTTCTCTTTTTGGAACTCGTGAAGGTATTCATAGCTTTTCTCATTGCAAATTCTTTTTTGGTCAAGGTCTCCTTTAGCGAAAAACCCGCATTCCAACCCGACGACTAAGAGCCCCCCAGCCAATGCGCCGCACAACTCTCCGCACCTGGCGCCGCCCCCAAGTGGATTTGCCATCATAAGCGCTGTATTAGTATCCAGGTTGTAGTCCTCGCAAAATGCCGCCAACACTGATTGTGCGCAGTTGTATCCACTGGCAAACATTGACACTGCTCTTTCTTCTTTGTCCATTGTTAAATCCTTTGCTATTGATTTTTATCCAACTTAATTATTTATACCATTATCTGGCAACTCAATCCACTCCATCAAAAGGCTTGCCACGCCATCGACCAAACCTTCCCAATCCAAATAATCTTCTACAAACTGCTTTTTTAACAGCTCTTTAGGCACAAACTCGTTATATTTGCCTTCTACTTGGACCGTGTCAGACAAAGGCAGGCTATATAGGTCCGGATTGTTTTCAAGAATATCGATAATGAGCTCTTCAAGCTCTTCCTTCGAGCCGTCAAATAAAACTTCCAAGTACACACATGTTATCCAAGGCAAAGAGCTCTTTACATTCTTTTGCCGCAAGGCGTAATTCAAGGTCATAAGCTGCCTGGTGCCTACCCAAGGGAAAATGGCGTACTTCTTTTCAGACAATGGTGTAACCAAGTTGTTTAAAATGCCTGAATTGCGTGCGATATATTTGATTTCCGCCAAGCGCTCCTTGCAACGGTCGCTTAAATAGCCATATTCATCGTTTGCCAACAAGACAGAGCGGATTTTGCGGACGAGTATGGTATGCAGCTCCACCATAAAATCCACATCCCAATCGACCAAGGATATGCCCGGCACTTTCTTTACAAAAATCACCTTTGCTTTCTCGTTTACATCAACTGTCTCCCATGCCATGCCAGCCAAGGCGAATCGGGTGCCTACTGGATATATCTTGTCGATTGTGCCAATAGTCCGGTTCTCGTCTTTCACCAAGAGGTATTCCGGCGCGAGAAACACTGTCAGGAATTTATGGCTGTTGACTATCTTTTCCCCTTCCCTTCCGATTATAAGCCCGCCGTTTTCCGTCCGCTGCAAATGGAGTATTTCTATCAAATGCAACAACAGCTTCCTGTAATCTTCTTGGGGGATTTTCTTGAATGGCCCCAAACCCATGACAGCAGTGGCCAGCGCAGCCGCTGACATCTCGCCATTGCTTTTCAAAGTGCTCATTGTTTGGTGGTACAGGAGGTTGTATGCGAAATTCTGGGGAGGAATGGGCTCCATCCACTGTTCTTTTAAATACAGCTCAATAATGGCGATAGTCCGCACAAACTCCCAATTGATCGGGCCGAGAATGTCGGCTGAATTTATCCGGATGCTTTCCACAAAAGTGAATAGCAGCTGGGGCACTTGCCCCCGCCTGCCGCACCTGCCCAGCCTCTGGGCGAAACTGGACACAGTCAGCGGCGCCCCAACTTGGACTGCCTGGTCGAGGGAGCCGATGTCTATGCCTAGTTCCAATGTCACAGTAGCGCCTGTCACAATTTTTTCATCTGCGTCTTTCATCTCCGCTTCAGTGCTTTCCCTAAGCAATGCCGAGACATTGCCATGGTGCACCCGGTAGACATCCGCAGACTTGTTGGCAATCGCGATCTCCCGCAAATTCGCCATAACCAGCTCGATCTCTTCACGGCTGTTGGCAAAAATTATCGTCTTTTTATCCAAAGTCTGTTTAAACAGATACTCATAGTGCTCCCTATTGCCCATATCCCCAGAGGCAGCGCCGACCATATTGCCGCTTGAATCCATTTGGACCAAGTCCCGCTTCTCTGCATAGTTCACAAAACGCTCCACATGGAGGCGGACTCTTTTTTTGCCCTCTGGCACAATGGGCGCGGCGCATTTTCTGCCCGTGCCTGTGTTGAGCCAGTTTTGCGCCAATGAGATATCGCCCAAGGTTGCTGACAGCCCCACCCGCCTCGGGTTGTGGCTTGCCAGGTTTTTTAGCCGCTCTAACACACAAAGCAGCTGCAACCCCCTGACATCCCTCATAAAATGGTGCACCTCGTCGATGATTACATATCGCAGGTCTGAAAACAACGACAAACATGCCCCACGCTTGTTGGACACAAGGCTTTCCAATGATTCCGGGGTTATTTGAAGCAGCCCTTGGGGATTTTTGACAAGCTTGTCCTTTTTGCTTTGGGAAGCATCCCCATGCCATTTTGTGACGGCAATGCCGGAATCTATGAGCAGCTGCTCCAACCGCACAAACTGGTCATTGATCAACGCCTTTAGCGGGGAAATATACATAACCCCCACTGACCGGGAAGGATTGTTGTACAGGTCCGTCAAGATCGGCAGGAAAGCCGCTTCTGTCTTCCCAGAAGCTGTGCCGGTGGAAAGGAGCAAGTTGTCGTCTGTATCAAAAATAACTTGGCAAGCTGCCACTTGGATGCCCCTAAGCTCTTCCCAGTTGTTTTGCCATATGAAGTCCTGTATGAAGGGGGCAAGCCTGAAAAACACGTCTTGGGACATAAGCGTCTACACCTCAAATTCCTGGAACTCTGCATGGATCTCCTCGTCAGCCAAACCTCCCTTTGCCAGCTCAAAGCTGTTGGAGCCAAGGATAGACGGGATATCCATTCCGGGGTTTTGGTGGAGGATATTTAATAGCTCAATAAAATCCCTGATTATCTCCCTTGGGGTGATATGGGTTTCGGCGCCGACGCGGTTATATTCCACGTTGAGAAAGTACAGCAAATCCTCATGCCCAAGGGGGTGGTCATAACTGTAAAGATGGCAATGGATATTTTGCAGTTTCTCCACAAGGATATACATCTCCTCTTGGGTCAACATTTCCAAGCTTATTATCGGGGCTGACAAGTCGCGCAGGCCAGTGCCGGCAAAGTGCCCTTGGGATAGCCTGGACCGGAGGGCTTCATAGCTATACAGCCCCTTGTACCTGTCCTCGATACATTGTGGGGTCGCCCCCATGAGAAAACCGATATGGCTTGCTTTCCCTTGGAGCACATCATTGTAGATAGTCAGGATTTTCTCGTAGTTGTTCGCCCTTGTGATCGAATTGGGTATTTTATAGATATTCACCAACTCGTCGATCATAACTATCAAGCCTTTGTATCCTGCGCCAACCAAAAACACTGCCAAGATTTTTAAAAAATCATACCACGTCTCGTCTGTGACAATGAAATTTATCCCTAAATCCGATTTGGCTTCTTTCTTCGAAGGGTACTCCCCGCGAAACCATTTGAGCACATTTGACTTCATTGCGCCATCATCATCCCTGTAAGCCCTCCAATAGGCTGCAACAGCTTTGGCGAACTCAAAACCATTGACCATTCCTTCCAAGGAGCTTGCCACAGCGTAAATCTCCCGCTCGACTAATTCGTCGAACTCTTCTTCGCTAGTGTTTGTCTGGGTTTTCACAGACACTTGGATGCCTGAAATCCATTTCTCCAAAACAAGGGGGAGAGCCCCTCCATCAGGCTTTGATTTTGTGGAAAGGTTTTTGACCAGCTCTTTGTATGTAGCTAACCCCTGGCCTTTAGTGCCTGCAAAACGTCTTTCAGGGGACAAATCGGCATCAACCACTGCAAATCCTTTAGCTGTGGCGTAATTGCGCACTGTTTGGAGCAAGAAGCTCTTTCCTGCGCCGTACTTGCCGACAATAAAGCGCAGAGTCGCCCCGCCATCCTCGACCATTTGTATGTCGTGCAGAATTGCGTCAATCTCCGCAACCCTGCCCACGGTGATATACTCAAGGCCTACCCTGGGCACAACTCCGCCTTTCAACGCATTAATCAAGATATTGCCAACCCTTGTTGGCACTTGGCTTGAAACACTCATAGGAGAATATCCTTTACTTGTTGCATATAATCGTCATATATTAAAAACTCGCCATCAATGAGGCTGTCGCCAATATTGTCCATCGCTTTTTCGTTTATGCCGTCAACGAGGACTTCTGCCATTATCCCGCTTGCCAAAGCAAAACCCTCTAGAGAGCTAGCCCCTTGCAAAGCGGCTGCCAAAGCAGATTTTTCTACGGCCGACAAAGCCGTTTCCAGCCCTTCCCAGCCATCACGGGCTGTGGTTAGGGGCTTGGGCGGGGCATTATCATCATTAATGTCTGCTTCCTCTTCCACAGTCAGCTTTTCTTGAGTGGCTTTAGCGTCCTTCCTGATTATTGACAGCTGGACCTCATCTACTGTCACTACAGTTTTTGTGGCTTCGTGGTAAAACTCTGCCACAGTTTTGTTTATCAAATCTTCCAGGGGAAAACCTGCCTGGCCCAGCATTTCAACTGCAGGGTGGAAAAAAGTGTCCAGGCTCGCTGTAAGCTTCCTTTTGAACCCCACAGTTTTACGCAGGGCAACCTCTATTTGTTTTAGAATATAGCCAGCCAGGCGTTTTGAGTTCTCGGTTGCTATTGTTGCGCTAAAAACCCACCTGTTGCCCACGCATTTATAGATCTCTTCCTTTGAGGCGACAACTTGCCTGTCAGGCTGGTCAAACCACTGCCAAAACAAAGCGTCACCCATCGGAGCCCATCCATTGGGATTCCTGCCTGGGGAGAAAAGCGCCTCATCAAAATTCGAGCCGCAAAACAAGCTATAAATTGTCTTTATGCGGTTTAGTGTGAACTCTACGCAGTCGCTGGCTAGCTGTTTGTTTTCCTCTGTTATAAAGGGGGACTTGCCAATATCGTACTTGGATATGGAGTAGAATAATCCAAGGAAGCTGTTGTCTTCATCCTCAAGCCCGGGATAGTGGCTATCGATGCAGTTGTTTTTCACAAAAGCTGTGAAATCGCCTTCAATGCCATAGTAGATCCAGTAGTGCTTGATCCACTTGGGCAAGTAATTGTCAAGCAAGGCGTCATACTCCCTATATTCCAGCCAAAAGGCAACCAGCTTGGATAGGGCGTCAACTGGCCCTTCAGCGCCGATATGCGATAACAGCTCATATATATACAGGAACGCGTAGGACACTGATGTTTCTTCGATTATCCCTTTTCTGCACTTTGCCCGCCAAGTGAAGTAGGTGCGAAGCTGCTCGTGGCTCATAGCTTGGTATGAAGGGTAATACTGGGAGAAAGCCTCGTCCTCTTCGTAATCATCCTCAAAGTCTGCCATAAACAGCGCTTGCCTATAAAAAATACGGGAGTTGTGGGCATTGGCGTTAATAGGTTTTGACAAGGCAAAGCCCTCCCTTGCGATAAGCCTCATTTGTGAAAATTTCAGCCGCACAGGATCTGACAGCGGATCCGCCAACGGTTGGGCCTTTGCCACGAATTTGCCCAAACCTGTTATGCCTGGGATGATGCCGGGGGAGTATTCAATCTCAAAATAATCTGCGGACGGACCGTTGGCAGGCTGTATTTCCTTTGGGGGGCCTGTCCTTTGGAAACTGTCGCGGGGAGGTATTTTTGATGGTTTGTAGCTTTCATAAGACTCTATGTTGTCCATCGGTTTAACCAACAACCTTCCCAAAAACTACAAAATCATCTGAGGGCAAAATGGGTATTGGATTGTAGCTTGCGTTTAGCGAAACCAGGCAGCCGTCACCCAATTTTTTCAAGTATGCTTCGTTGTTGAGCCCAAATATGCCAATCTCCCCTTTATCGAGCTCCAAGTTCTCTTTAACAAAAATTATCTGCCCGTTTACAAACCGCGGCGCCATGCTGTCCCCTGCCACCTTTAACGCATAGTCCGCGCCCTTTGGGACAGTGTTGTCAATTTCTATCATCTGGTATGAGCCGTTGTCTAAATAGTTGCCAAACCCGGCTGACACAGGCATTTCATACAAGCGAAGCAGCCTTTTGCCGGAAAACGCTTGGCGTATATCCGGCACCGAACATATGTCGCAGATTGCCAGAAACGCCTCTACTGTTGGTTTTGACACCCCTGTTTCCCACTTGCCTATAGTATAAGTCTTTACCTCAAATCCATGGCTGCCGAGGAGGCTCGCCAATTCTGATCGTGACAATTTTGCTGTTTGCCGCACATCGGCAAGTTTCTTTCCCAAATCCATTGATTTTTGTTTATTGCCAAAACTCTGGCTAAGCTCCTTTGGTTGATAGTTGCCTAGCATGTGCTTTTTTAAACGGGATGGCTTATCATTTATAGCAAGTTGGTTTTGTGTGCCATCCTCTTGTTTTTTGCTTCCCATTTTTTAAGGGACAATGCAAAATCGATCGATTGCCTGTTCTTATTTATACACATTTTTCATGGTAAAAACAATAAAAATTAGCAGATACTGCACATTACATCGCATATTCTGCATTGAGACAAGTAAATATGTGAATTGGAGCGGCAATTAAAAACAACTGGGAGGGATCAAATATAACACTTAGGGAAGCACAACAGTGTCAGCAACAACAAATAGTTGATTGTCTAGCGTCTATTGCTTTGTATAAGAGGATGTTTAGTATCTCCTCAAAAGAACAGAAATAAATGACAATACAAACATTTGACAAAATGTGCTCAAATGCCTTTCGCAAACCTTCCACAGCCTCCGGCAATT
>Ga0082212_10002498_pt1 | contig 26773 bp, 27 predicted proteins | sample TergutNt197P3_FD_71548 | JGI IMG/M metagenome (GOLD analysis project Ga0082212, IMG submission 71548) | Neocapritermes taracua P3 segment gut microbial communities from Petit-Saut dam, French Guiana - Nt197 P3 | ecosystem: Host-associated > Arthropoda: Insects > Digestive system > Gut ...
TATTAAAAATAGAAAAAGATTATTAAAAATAGAAAAAGATTATTAAAAATAGAAAAAGATTATTAAAAATAGAAAAAGATTATTAAAAATAGAAAAAGATTATTAAAAATAGAAAAAGATTATAAAAAAATAGATAAGGTTAACTTATTCGTCAACCTTAATTTTTTAGTTTATAAGAGATTTTCAAAACCTTTTGTAGCCATTAAAGCTGCAAAAGATCCTTCGGGAGTCATCTTTATATTGCCTTTAGAATATTGATCTAAAGCAGTTTGAACCATTGTATTTCTTTTAGCAGTGTCGGTAGCAGCTTGTGAAAGACCTTTAACTAGTACCATCACTGCATCTCCTCTTGACATAGTTCCACTAACTTTATCACTGCCCGGATACCCTGCATAGGCATCGTTTTCTCTTACAATATCCTCAGCACTAAGTTCCGTCTCTTCCCCATCAATTGTAAATGGTCTAATGGAATCTATAACAGCATCTATTCCTTCAGTTGTGACTATTACTACTGCATCAATACTCATATTCGTATTTGCTTCTACAATTTCTTTTGCATACTCCATACCTTGTTCTTGACCATCCCATAAAGCGTCATGAAGAAACATTTTCCCAGAAAGGTGGCCCGGTGCAGGTTGTGAAGGGTGTGTTTTTCCTCCAGGATATACTGGAGTATATTTTTTTATACTTCCATTTTTTAACTTGACGGTAAATGCCATGTCTATGGCACCACCTGGCTGTTCATTTTTATCAACAGCTAATACTAAAATATTTTTATTTCCTAGAGTTAAATCAGGTCCTCCTAAGAAGGTTCCTAAAATTATAGCCACTACTCCAATAGCTGCTATAATCATAATTGCTATAAGAAGTTTATTTTTTCTTTCCATATTAACATTCCTTAGTTAAATAGTAAATTTTAAAATTACTTTTTTGTTTTTTATTTTTTATTTATTTATTTTTTATTTATTTTTTCAATAATTTTAATTATAAACTTTATATTTTTTTATTATTCCATATTTTTGTTCATAAACTTTATATTTTTTTATTATTCCATATCTTCAGCTTTAAAATGGATTCTATAATAAATATTGATAGTAGTATATATAAATTTATTTATTTATTATTTATTATTTTATAAAAAGAGTTCTTTTTAATATAATTTAGGTTAAATTATAAGAAATTTTTTTTTAAGAATATGAAACAAAATTTTTAATTTATTTAAAAATAATATAATATCTTTATAAAATTAGAAAAAAGTTATTAGAAAAAAAAAGAAAATTTTTCAAAAAAAAGAAAATTGTGGGATAAATAAGTAATTATCTATCCATATACATGTTTTTATTATTTTTTACTAGAAATACCTAAGCCTAAACTTGCGATTAATACTAAAAGTAAAGCTATTACAGGTACACCAGTGCTTTTCATAGCTGCATCAGCAGAAGGAGCATTAGCTTTGTTATTTGAATTTCCAGAATCAGAAGCTGCGTTTCCTGAATTACCACCTTTTGTAGGGGTTTTTTTATCTTGTTGATTATCAGTATTCGCATTATCATCTGAATTTTCATTTGCAGCGTTAGCTATATCATTATTATTGTTATTATCATTATTTGCTGCAATTTGGCTGTTTGGTGTAGATTCTCTTGAAACAGATTCAGTATTTAAAATTCCGACATTTTCTAATCTAGTTGTTTGATCGAACCGTACATCAAAATTGAAATTATTATCATTTAGAATTCGACCATCATTGTTACCTATATTGATATCTATATCGTTACCAGGACCTAAATCATCATCTTCACCGTCAGCAGCTGACACGAATTGTAAACTAAGTACTAATAATAATAAAATCCCAACTAATCCCAAAATTTGGTATTTATTTTTATTTTTCATCAACATTTTTTTACCTCATCTTATATTATGAAATATATATTCTTCTAGTTTTTTTCTCTCTCAATAAAAAAATCTTGGAAGAATTTGAAAAAATCGACTAATAAATATTAAAGAATTTATAATTACTATAAATCTCTCATCGTTATTAATCAGAAAAAAAACCTTAAAAAACATATCCATTGTTATAATTATGGAATATTGTTAAAATAATCTATAGCTATCTCACAATCGTTTTTTAATATATTAAAAGATTTTTATGAACTAGACTATAAAATGACCATTCTTTAGATTTTTTTCTCATCAATAAAAAAATAATTTTTAGCTCAATTTTTATTATTTCTTATTAAAGATATAACAATCTAATATATGTTATGTAATAATATATAAATGTATTAGTTTATTCTTAATAATTATCTTATTTTCAATGATTTTTATTTTTTTTATTTTTTATTTATTTTTTTATTTATTTTTTATTTATTTTTTATTTATTTTTTATTTATTTTTTTATTAATCTGTTATGAAGTTTATTTTAAAAAAATTAAATATATAAAATAATAGCTAATTAAATCATAAATCAAAAAGAACATGATTGATAAAAATCAATAAATTATTGGAGGTAATTGACATGAGAATATTTACTATGAGTTCTTCAAGGAAAAGTGCAGAAAAATTTTTTAATTATATTAATCAAAATGAAATTGATATAGTACTAGATGTTCGATTACACAATCATTCCCAATTATTAGGTTTTACTAAAGGGGTTGATTTAGAATATTTTTTAGATAAGATATCTTCTTGTGTTTATGTACATGATGAAGAATTTTGTCAAACAGAAGAAGTTTTAAATGAATATAGAAAAAAAATAATAGACTGGGAAGAATTTGAAAGAATTTATTCAGAGTTAATCGAAAAAAGAGATATGGTTTCTTTATTCAATAAAAAATATCAGGAATATAATAATGTTTTGATATTATGCAGTGGGAAGAATTTTGAAACTTGTCATGGAAGACTTTTAGCTGAAAAATTAGCTAAAAAACCAGAAGATGTTGTTTATTTAAGTTAAACTTTGAAGAGAATAATATGAATAGTAATAAAGATGTTTTCATTGAAAAAGGTTTAAAGAAGAGAATAATATGAATAGTAATAAAGATGTTTTCATTGAAAAAGGTTTAAAGAAGAGAATAATATGAATAGTAATAAAGATGTTTTCATTGAAAAAGGTTTAAAGAAGAGAATAATATGAATAGTAATAAAGATGTTTTCATTGAAAAAGGTTTAAAGAAGAGAATAATATGAATAGTAATAAAGATGTTTTCATTGAAAAAGGTTCAAAGAAGAGAATAATATGAAAATTATAAAAAATATTAGCTATGGAGAGAATCCTTGCCAAAAATTAGATATCTACAAACCTGATGAATTTAACAATGCCCTAATTATTGATATTCATGGTGGAGGATGGTGGCAAGGAGATAAAGAAAAAGAACATGTTATGGCTTCAAAATTTGCTGATGAAGGATACTTAGTTGTTGTACCTAATTATCGTTTAGCTGATGGAGAAAGAAGTAAAAATTTATACCCAACTCAAGTTCAAGATCTCAATTTAGCTTTGAAGTGGCTTGATGAAAGTGGCTACCGATGTGATGGAGAAAAAATTGGAATTTTCGGTGCTTCTTCTGGTGGAAACTTAGCTGCAGAGCTATGTGTAAGTAAGGGATATCCAACTACAACTTGGTCTGCACTTATGGATTTAGAAAATTTTTATAATACTCATTTAAACTTAAAACCAGAGAAAAGGATTATTGATAATAATACCCCTAGTTCTGAAATTGACCAAGGAGGAAGGGATGATGCATACTATAAATGGGTGATTATCAATTTTTTAGGTGGAGATATGTCCAAACTTCACAATGCAACTGTAATTAATAGAGTAAATGAAGAAACAGGGCCAATGTTTTTAGTTAATTCAATTGATGAATTAGTTCCTGGAGAAGAAATGTTTAAAATGGCAGAGACATTACTTAAACACAATCAAGAAGTTCAAACATTATTATTAAAAGGTAATCGCCATGCTGAAGCATACTTCGAAGATGCTATTGATTTAACTTTGAACTTCTTCAAGAAACATTTGTTAGATTAGCTTTTTATGAATGTATTTAAATATAATATAAAAAAATGAAAATAAGGAGTTGTAAGTAGTGAAAAATGAAGAATTACTCAATATATTAAAATCTCGTTTTGAAAATAATATGAATCGTCATAAAAATCTAAAATGGGATGAAATAGAAGCTAAAATTGAAATAAATTCTGAAAAGCTATTGGCTCTAAGCAGAATGGAAGAAACTGGTGGGGAACCAGATGTTGTGAATTATGATAAAAAAACAAAGGAATATATTTTTTGCGATTGTTCTCCAGAAAGTCCTAAAGGCCGCAGGAATACTTGTTATGATGGCGAAGCTATGGAATCAAGAAAAAAGAATAAACCCAAAGTTAATGCTATTGATATGGCTACTGAGATAGGTATAAAAATTTTAACAGAAAAACAATACCGCGGTCTACAACAACTTGGAAAATTCGATTTGAAAACATCAAGTTGGGTTGAAACACCTACTCGCATTCGAGAGTTAGGAGGGGCCATATTTTGTAATCGTCGTTATGATACTGTTTTTATGTATCATAATAGTGCAGAATCTTACTATGGTGGTAGAGGATTTCGTGGATATTTGAAAATTTAAATTCTGTAGAGTTTTGGCTTTGTTAAGAAGTTATTTAATTGGAAATATAATGCATTTCTTCTGATTATTTAACGACTTGTACCATTACGGTTATATTCCAAGAAATATTATATTCATCTACTAACCACCCATCTAATTCTGCAAACTGTGACTTAGCTAAATCCATAGTAATAATTCCATTTTTTTTTAAAATATCCCAAGCTTTTTTTGCTTCTTCAGTAGTTTTAAGATTTATATTTAAAGATATATTACTTTGCACGGAATTTAAGTTTAAATCATCACTAAATAATATACTATCTTCACCAATTGTTAATTCTGCAACTAAAATCTTATTTTCGTTTTCTTTTGTTAAGGGAACAGGGGAATTATCTTTTAAATCTTTATATTTAATTAAATTAGTTATTTTTCCATTAAAAGCTTTTTGATAAGTTTTTAATGCTTCTTCACAATTTCCTTTTAGGAATATAAATGGTTTAATCATAGTTTTACCTCTTAATATTTTTATCTTAATATTTTTATCTTAATAAATCTTTTTTTAATCTAAATAAAGATTTTTTCTCTCCTTTGACATTTTTTCAACTATTTCATTTCCTTTTTCTGGAGAAACTGCCTTTCTATTACCTTTTTCATCTTCGACTATTACTCCACTTTTTTTAAACAATTTATATCTATTGATTCTCGTTTTTTTATCCGGATGACAAATGAATTGACATGTACTACAGGTATATTGCATTTTATACTCAGGAACTCCTGGATGATAAAATGTAGGGTCTATTTTTGGTCTTTTAACATATGCAGGCATAGCTTTATCTCGGAGTTTTTCAAAATCTTCATCTTCTTGAGGTATTTTGAATCTACCTGGAGACCAAGTTGAATATTTTTCTGTTTTGTCTAAACCTGTAGCTCCACCACAAACAAGAACGCATCTCCAATGACTTTTTGGTATTTGATATTCAAATTTTTCTTCTCCAATATTCACTGTAATCTTTTCATCAGAGATATAATCTGGAATACAACCAGCTTTGCAAAGTTTACATTCATCACAATATTTTTCATTTTCTTCTATTGGTCTGGTAGCTATTAGGTTTGCATCAGTTACTACTGAACTAAGAGCAATAGCTGCACCATGATTTTTGGTTAATATATGTCCAGAATGGCCAAAAAATCCAACTCCTGATACTGCAGCTAAATATTTATGAGAAATAATAGGTTTTCTATCTCTTATTCCATTTGGAGTATCTTTTCTATAAACAAAATTAGGAGCTACAGGGGAAGATTGATAACCAATTTGATCTAAAAAGCCAGCTACTTCAAGAGCTATTCCTCCAGCAAATGTTGTGGTGCGAATCTTATTTTCATTTAGTGAAAAATCTTCTTTAGCTAAAAAAGGATTTATCAATTCATCCTCAAATGGTACTGCAAAAACAATAGCTGATTTAGCTCCATCTAATGCAGAATCTAAATTTGTAGATGGAGGTCCATTTTTCAATGTTTCTTTAGTTGCAATTCCAACATAACTAGCACCTAAAGTAATAGCCATATTTTTTAGAATTTTTGAAAGTTCTTCATTACGGTATGTCAATATTATCCCTTTTTCTAGTGATAAATTAAAATATTTTTTTATTATCTTTCTTATTATAATATCTATATATAAAATATTTTTTTTATTATTTTTCTTATTATAATATCTATATATAAAATATTTTTTTTATTATTTTTCTTATTATAATATCTATATATAAAATATTTTTTTTATTATCTTTCTTATTATAATATCTATATATAAAATATATAAAAAATATTTATATATAAAAATTTTATTTAATTTGATATATGTATTTAATGTTTTAATTATACAATAAAATATAATAATTTATAGAGTAGAAATAAGATTGGAAATATAATATTAAATAGGGAAAGAAAATATGCTTAGTTCATTATCATTTAGCACAGGAAATGAGTCTAATTTAGATGATATTAAAGAGTTATGGGAAAAACTTAAAACAATTCATCAAGATAAATCCCCATATTTTGAAAATTATTTTAAAGAGTTTACTTTTCAAAAAAGGAAGGAACAACTTAATTCTTATGCTCGAAAAGGAGAATTATTTCTTATAATAGCTAAAATTTATGAAGAAAAAATAGGCTATTGTATAGCAAGTGTTAAAGAAAATATAGGTGAGATAGACTCTATTTATGTAAAAGAGAAGTATCAAAAAATGAATATTGGTAAAACTCTTATAGAAAAGTCTTTAGATTGGATTAAATTAAAAAATCCTGAAAAGATAGTGGTAAATATTTCTATAGGTAATAAAGAAGTATCTGATTTTTATTCAAAGTATGGATTTAAACCTAGACTAACACAATTAGAAATGAATTTTATGGATTAAAATTCAGTAACTTGTCCAAACATTAGCTATATGCAAAAATAAGAAAATTATTCCTAAAATTACCAAAATATAGTTTTTTCTCCATAATCCTATAGAGCTATAATAAAGTGGTGGAAGAGCTACAAGCATAGCTATTACAAGAAGAAGGTCTTGGCGTCCATTAAAATAAAATATCCAACCAAGATAATATCCTAATAGTAGTATAATAATTAATAAGAAGGATAATTTGTCTTTTACTGAATCGAAAGGAAATGGGTTGGTGTCTTGATTTATTATGAATATCATAGCTATAACTGTACTAATACCAGTTATTTTTTCAAGAATATTTAAAATAGGATAAGCTCTAAACATCTCCATTATGGGATTGTTAGCTAATTTAATAAAAGGCATGATTATATAAGGTATCTCTTGGATGAAGAAAAATAAGAATCCTAAAGCAAATAAACCAAACCAAATATTTTTATAAATTTTAAACCATTTTATAGCTAATAATTTATTCCATTCCATTTACACACAACAATATATTTAATTTATTTTCAAAAAGTCTTTTTTAATTAGTAAAAAATAGTTTTTTGATTTTATTATTCTATCTAATTTCTTCTCCAAGTATTATTCTAGGCATTGTAGTTAAACATCTATGAAATTTTTTCACAAAATCTTTTTCAAATCCGATTTTACAGATTTCGCCATGGCTTTTTGCACTTTCTAACTCCCAATATAAAACATAGGTTATTTTTCCTACTTTACGAGTTAGCTTTATTGGAGTTTCACCATTTTTTACAGCTTCAAAATCTTTTTGTCTGTGTGTTCTTTTAATATATTTAACATCATTAACACCAGAAAGGGAACGATAAAAATCACCAACTTCTTTGATTAAATCTTCAAATTCTTCTTCTCTATCTACCTTTACTTCGTATATACAAATTTCATAAAACATTTTAATCAACTTATTTCAAGTAATATTCAATTTAAGAGTTTTTTTAATCTTTATCAACTTATTTTTTCCCAGTATTTATTAGTTACTTTTCTGGAAATGCAACTTCAGGTCTTTTTATTATAAATGAATGGTCGATATTTTCATAAAGGTTCATTGCAATTTCTATAGGGATTCCCATAGCTAAGTAATCTGAAGGGAACCAGCTATTTCCAGTTGGATCAACAGGTCCTACAAAAGCAGTACCTTCAGGTGTCTTTTCAGCCATTCCACAAGGATATGTAATAAAACTTGCGCAAGATGGACCAAATGGCATACTAAGTCCACCAAAAGTGTTTTCATTTTTGAAAAATATTAAGTTACCTAAGTTTCGTATTTGTTCTGCTTCCCCAAAGATAAGAATAGCTTTTATATTAGTATCATTTTCTGTATTTACAGCTATATCTTCTTCTATATTTTCACATTTTTGGATTATCATATTGTTTTCAAATGGAGTTACTTTTCCAATAGATTCAAGATATTTTTCTACATCTTCAGGACTTCCTTTAAGATATTCTGCTGCTCCGCCTCTAAAAGTTTCTTTTCCAGTTGAAACAAAATATTTTATAAATTTAGCTGGCTTTGTATATCCAAGATAAGTTATAGATCCAGGACAACACCTTTTAAGTGTTTTATTGTTTATATATAAAGGCTTATCATTTTCACCAGTAGAAGTTAATAAAATTGATTTAACTATGCAACGGTCAATTGAACACATAGGGATTGCATCTTCAGGTATATTTTTTGATTCATATATAACTAAAGGAGAGGTGTCTAATTTTAAACCTTCTTTAAACTTTTTACCAAATTTTTTAATATCAAGCATATTATCACTCCTAATTAAGGTCTACGATTTTTATTTTTTTATTTATTCTTGTGTTTTGTAATATTTTTTTCCTTTAATTTTTATACTATTATTTAAAATTAATATAATAACAGTTATTATATTAATATATTAAAATAAATTATTAAATAATTTTATAAAATTTGAATATTTTTTATAAAAATTAAATATTCTTATAAATAATTAATAGTTTTATTATAAAAATTAAATATTTTTTTATAAATTATCAAATTATTTTTTATAAATAATTAAATAGTTTTATTATAAATATTATTAATATTATAATATAATAAGATTATAAATAAAATATAATAATTTGCAATAAGAAACTTATTATAATAATTAATTCTTAACGATTTAAAAAAGGGGTAAAGGTGAAAATTTGAGTATTACAGATATTTTAAACTTAGTATATGTATATCCTTATGTCATGAGTATTTTATGGATTGCAGTAGGTTTACGTTATTATATGAGCTATACAAAGTTTGATACACAACGTGATAGGGAAGCTCAATTGAAAACAACCCCTCTTGTATCTATTTTAGTACCTTGTTACAATGAAGAGGAAGTAATTGCAGATACTATTAATCATCTTTCAGAGGATTTAATTTATCCTAATTATGAAATTGTTTGTGTAGATGATGGTTCAAGTGATAAATCATGGGAAATTTTACAAGAGTTAAGGCAAAGTGGTAAATATCCAAAGTTACGAATTGTAAAAGTTGCAAACAATGCAGGAAAAGCACATGCTCTTACTCAAGGAGCTATAGCTGCTAGAGGACAATATTTACTTGGATTAGATGCTGATTCATTTTTAGAACATGATGCAATAGATCACCTGATGGCCAATATTTTGGGTATGAAAAATACTGTTGCCTATTTCTTAGGGCGTCATAGAAGCGGTATTGGTGCTGTAACAGGAAATCCTATTGTTCGAAATCGTTCTACGTTAATATCTAAAATTCAACTTGTGGAATTTGCTTCTATCATAGGATTAATCAAACGTGCACAACGTATATATGGTCGTATAGGTACTATTTCTGGTGTATGTGTTTTATTCCGTAAACGTGCTTTGATGGATGTCGGATGGTGGGATCAAGACATGATTACAGAAGATATTTCCATTACATGGAAGTTGCAAACAAACAATTGGGAAGTGCATTATGAGCCTGAAGCTGTTTGTTGGATGCTTGTTCCTGAAACTGTTAAAGATTTATATAATCAAAGACTTCGTTGGGCACAGGGTGGTGCTGAGGTAGTAATGCGTAATTTTAAAATTTTATTTAATCCAAAACAATGGGTGCAATTACCTCTTTTAATAGAGCTGTTAATTAGTGCTGTTTGGTCATTTTTATGGTATATTGCAATGTTTCTATTCTTCTATCACTGGTTGGTTCTCGGTGACCTTAACTGGATATCGATATCATTAGGGGGATTATTAGTTATCCTTTGTATGTTGCAACTCTTTGTTTCATTACAATTCTCCAAACGTTATGATCCACTATCTATGAAGAACTTGTTTTGGGCAGGATGGTATCCATTTGTATACTGGTTGATTAACCCATTGACAGTAATTGTAGCTATACCAAAAGCAATTTATGGAAGATTAAAAGGAGGAGGTCAGGCAACATGGACAAGCCCAGATCGGTAGAATATGTAAAAGAAAGAAGAGAAGAAATGGTTGATGGGATTATTATTGAAAAGGAAATCCCTTTATCAAGACGAATCATCGAGTTAATTATTACTTTATTCTTCAATGCATTAATCGTATTTATGGTTATCATTTTAATAGATGATGTTTATATGGTAATCACAGGTTCAAGTGGATTTTTACCTTTTATTTCATCTGAAATTGCTCAAATTGGTGTTTGGGGATTAGTAGTTATTATTCTATTGTTTCCAACATTCCATATATTAGCTAATATATGGTTACATTTTAAAAAATACTTATATGATCCTGAAGACCATGTTATGGAAGTCCCGACTTTTATAAGGGATGATGAGATGGCAGAATATTTCCAACTACCTGTTGAAGAAATTAAACGCCGTCAAGATGCTGATGAGTTAATAGTCTATGATAATATTGATAATGAGCGTATGAAAGTCCTTCGTAAACAACATACTGAGACTATTTTTGGAGAAGATGAAAAGGATAAAAAAACTGAAAATGAAAATTAGGATTGGGGATTGATAAAATCTCTATTTTTTCTTTATTTTATTTTGATTCTTTTATATGTATATTTTAATAGCTATTTTTTTTCTTTATTTTGATTCTTTTATATGTATATTTTAATAGCTATTTTTTTTCTTTATTTTGATTCTTTTATATGTATATTTTAATAGCTATTTTTTCTTTATTTTATTTTAATTCTTATTAATTTTTATATAAATTAATATAAAATTTTTTTATAAAATAAGAATATAATTTAGAAATTAAATGAAAGTATAAAAAGAAATTAAAGAGAATAAATTGAGAAAGAAATTAAAGATAATAAAAAATTAAAAAATTAAGAAAAATTATTAAAAAATTAAAAATTAAGAAAAATTATTAAAAAATTAAAAAATAAAATAAAAGAATCTATTTAGAAAAGATTCTAATTAATGGATTATAGCTGTTTATGGCAAATCCACCAGTCATAACAACTGAATTCCCCTTTTTCTACTTTTTTAACCCACTCATTTATTGCATCCATGGTTGGAACAACAGGAACAATCACATCGCTACCCATTAATTCATTATTAGGCCAGTTTGCTGGCATAACTACTTCATTTTTGTCTGAAATTTGCAAACCTCTAACAACTCTAAGAATTTCATCCATATTTCTACCAAATTCTTGAGGGTAATAAATTATGGCTCTTATTTTAGCAGAATCGTCTACAATAAAAACAGATCTAACGGTAGTTGATCCTTTATTAGGATGGATAATCCCTAAAGTATGAGCTATCTCTCCTGTATCGGAAATTAATGGAAATTCAATTTCAATCCCTAAAATCTCTTTTATCCAGTCTAACCATTTTATATGTGCGAAAACTTGATCTATACTAAGACCAATTAACTCACAATCAAGTTCTTTGAATTTATCATAATGCTTTTGAAAAGAAACAAATTCTGTAGTACAAACAGGTGTAAAATCTGAAGGGTGGCTGAAAAGTATAAACCACTGTCCTTTATATTTGTCTGGAAGATCTATCATTCCATGAGTTGTTTTTACAGTAAGTTTTGGGAAATCATCTCCTAAAAGAAGAGCTCTCTTTGGTTCTGCAGCTTTTATCTCAAAACTATTTCCTACTTCCATACTTCTTCCCATTTCTGGATTATTTTCTATTTCTTGACTATGGTCCATTTGAAAACCCCTTAAATTATATTTCATAGCTATTTCTAAAAATTTATTCAATATTTTATTTATTTTAAGATTTTATTTAAGATTTTATTCAATATTTTATTTATTTTAAGATTTTATTTAATATTTTTTTTATTTAAAATTTTATTCAATATTTTATTCATTAAGATTTTATTCAAAGTTAATTTAATTGTATTAATTTATTACAAATTATATTATTTATATCATTTTATATTATATAGATAATAGTAATATTGTATAATTATCATATATTTTAATTTAATAAGTATTTATCTATATTTTAAAAATATAATTTCAAAATAATAATTTAATTAGATGGTTTTAAATAATACACTACAGATAAAACTAGAGAAATTAAGCTCAATCCAGTTATACTCAGCAAAATTAGATAAAAATCAACATTCATATTAAAATTCATGAGAGATGTTAAATAATATAGCTGTATAAATGTCAATAAGTAGCCAAGAATCGTTCCAGCTAATACTTGTCCATTGGTATGTTTTTTTAAAGTTAATCTGCTCCACATAACTAATGGAGAAAGTAGTCCGAAAATAAAAAACCAAGGACTTATAAAGAGTAATGCTGTTGTAGGACCTGTAATTCCCATAGCATGAACACTGATTTTCCATTTCAAGTTTATAAAAAAAACAATCAAAGTATTTGATCCATAACAAAACATTAAAGCTATAGCTAAAGGATTAGCATCCATAGTCCATAAAATCAAGGTACCTAAAAAATACATAAATGTAGCTATTAATAGAGGATATTTTCTGGTTTCTTTAACTGTATGATCTACATCTACATTTTTTATTTTACCATGACCTACAACTATAATAATTGGAATAATGGTAGCGAAGAATAAACTTATAGTTTCTATTATTAGAAAATTACCCATATCTAATGTTAAATTTATAATAATAAATGTGGGAATAGCTAAAAATGGGGCTTGGCATATATGAGACACCCATTTTGAAAATAAATATTTTTTTCCTATCATTTTCTTATTTTCCATTCATTCACCTGTTATTGCCACTTATTATCTTTTTTATTTTCTGTTTTTTATCTTTTTATTTTATTTTTTTTATTTTTTATCTTTTTTATTTTATTTTTTTTATTTTTTATCTTTTTTATCTTTTTTATTTTCGTTATCCATTTTTTTCACTTGAAGTTTATGATATTTTATAATAATTTAAATATAGTTTGTATAAATCTTAAAATATAATATATTTATAATTATATATAAAATATTATTTTAATTTTACATTCTCTATCTTCTTTCAATCTGCTAAATCGAATGAATCCTCTTTAATTTATGAATGAACGTTCTCTATTAATAATTAATGAAAAAATTAACTATTTTTTTGATTTAAAGATTTAAAAGACTAGATTATACTACTAATTTAAATAAGATGATTGATTATATATAATAGGCATATAAATTTTAGATTTTATTGTTACTATTTTTTATTCATTTAAATGATTAAATTTTATTAAATAATTGGAATTTTAACATAAACTGATATTTATAGCTAATAAATTTAAATTATAGAAATATATTACTTTTATGGAGGAAATAAAATATGGCTGAAAATATATTTGCTAATCCCGCTCCATTAGGTCTTTTTGGATTTGGAATTACAACAATATTACTTAGTTTGCATAATGCAGGAATCATCGAATTATCTACTGTTATCTTAGCTGCAGCAGTTTGTTTAGGAGGTTCAGCTCAAATAATAGCTGGAATATTTGAAATGAAATTTAATAACACTTTTGGTGCAACAGCTTTCATTTCTCTTGGATTTTTTTGGATTTCAATGGTTATGATTTGGTTACTGCCCGGGATTGGAAGTGTACAAAGTGTTGATCCTATTTCAATGGGTATTTATTTGTTAATATTCGCATGTTTCACAAGTTTCATGTTTATAAGTGCTTTAAAACACACAAAAATTCTTCAATTAATCTTTGGAGTATTAAGTGTAGTTTTTTTCTTACTTGCAATAGCTGATTTTACAAGTTTAGCTATTATTAAAATTCTTGGAGGATACTTAGGAGTATTCCTTGGAGCTACAGCTATTTATGCGTGTATTGGTCAAATTATTAACAATGACTGGGAAAAAGATATTTTTAAATTGTAATTTTCATTAAGAAATCTATTTTAATATTTTTTATTTTTTTATTTTTATTTAGTTATTTTTATTTTTATTTAGTTATTTTTATTTTTATTTAGCTATTTTTATTTTTATTTAGCTATTTTTATTTTTATTTAGCTATTTTTATTTTTATTTAGCTATTTTTATTTTTATTTAGCTATTTTTATTTTTATTTAGTTATTTTTATTTTCAACATTTTTCAGAGGTTTTTTCATGTTTATATTTTTCATGATAGTTTCATTCCATAAACATTAATTGTTTGTATAATTAGTAATTGTTTGTATTTATAGAAACATTTATATATTAAGTATAACACATACTATATTATAGAATAATTATCATTGGGGTTATGTGATAATTATTGTCATATGGATAATGATGATATTATTCTGAATTATTTAATAAATAAATTGGATATGGATAGGATGTGAATTGTTATATGGATATTTTATTGATTTATATAATAATTTAGTGTTTGTTCATGTTTTAAGGTGATATTTAATGAGAAAATTATTGGGAATCCTTTTATTAGGAATAATGATAGTAGGTACATCTAGTGCAGCATTTGCAACAGATATTACTTTTGGCAGTGAAGAATTTTTTAGTGAAGGTTGGGGATCTCCAGAAACGAAAAATCTTAAAAAACTTTCAAGCAATAACGATAAAATAACAATAGCTAAAGGCGATGGATACGAAGTAAAAATTGTCTCCAGCAATAAAGAAGAATGGAAGATTGTTGCAACTGGTGTAATGCCTTTATCTGGAATAGAGTTTACACTTTATTACCAATATAAAGCACAAGGCAACACACAAATATTCAAAACCACAGTCTATGTATCAGGTGAAGGAGATACTTCTGTACCAATTATAGAATCTGTAACTGGAACTGGTTCTAATTCAATAAATGAAGTAAGATTTAATTACATCCCAGAAGAAAACGACAATATTGAAGAAACAATCGATACTGATGATGTAAACACTGATGATGGTGACGATGATGATGTAGATACTAAAGATGTAACTACTGATGATACTGACGATGATGATATAGATACTAAAGATGTAACTACTAATGATGTTGATGATACTGACGATGATGATGTAGATACTAAAGATGTAACTACTGATGATGTTGATGATGATGTTAAAAACACCAGAAGAAATAATCAATATCGAAATCGAAGAAACAAATTTACAAACATTAATGATGTAGATAATAATGATGAAACAAATAATGACATAGTTGTTCCAAATGATAAGGAAGATGACACAGTTTCTGATACTACTGATAAAGATATAAAATTCAGTGGTGCTGAAGACATTGAGACTGAAAAAACTACTCCAAAACAACTAGAACCTACTAATAGTGAACTTGTGGACGAAAATACAAACAATATGATTGCTAGTGGTTCACCAAAATTAAATACAGCTAATCCTGAAAGTGCTGAAGATATATCTGAAGTTGTTGATAATGGAGCTCCTACTTCCAGTCCTTCTGATAATGATGATGTAGTAGCTACTGCTCAAGCAATCAACATGGAAGAAACTGGTTTACCACTTGGGTTAATCGTAGCATTACTCATATCTCTACTAGTAGTAGTTAAAATTAAAAAATAATTAAAAAAAGATAGTATAATACTTAAAATTCAATAGAATTTCAGTATTATACAAATATTATTTTTTTTATTAAACTTGTAAATATTTTTTTTAAATTTTCAATATATATTTTTTAAGCTTTTTTGCAAATATTTTTTTCTTTGTTCTTATATTATTCTTCTTTTTTTATTTAATTTTTATAAAAACATCTAAAATTTATCTATTTTTTATAAAAATATCTAAAATTTATCTATTTTTTAAAAATATATTAAAATTTTTCTTTTTATTTTAAAAATATCTAAAATTTATCTATTTTTTATAAAAATATATTAAAATTTTTCTTTTTATTATAAAAATATATTAAAATCTATATAAGAAATCAAATCATTAGGTATTTTATTCCTTTTAGAATAAATTTAGGAGTATTTTATGGATAAGAAGGTTATAAAGAATTTTGCTGTTAATGCTCGGAATAAATTAATGGAAGATATTAAGTATCAGCTAAATTCAATCGGAATTGGAAAATCAAAAATATCTCCTCCTTCACAAAGAAACTCTGATAGGGAAATTTATGATGTCGAGGGGTTTAATCCTAAAATATTATACAAAAAAGAAATTATTCAAAGAACAAACTTAATACAAGCCATCAATGAAAAGGGTTATGAAAATCTTGTAGAGGAAGTAGCTTATACTTGGTTTAATCGTATAATAGCTATTCGTTTCATGGAAATTAACAATTACCTTCCTACAAAAGTTAGAGTTTTATCAAGTGAAACAAAAAATAGACTAGAACCCCCCATTGTAACAGAAGCACCTAACATAGATTTAAACTTTGATGAAAGTGAAATAGCTAAGATTTATTCTCTAAAAAATCAAAATAACCTCGATGAACTATTCCAATTTCTTTTTATTAAACAATGTAATGAATTAAATAATATCCTCCCAGTATTATTTGAAAAGACCGAAGATTATTTTGAACTATTATTATCAATCTCATTTACTAAAGAAGATGGAATAATTAGAGATTTAATCAACTCTATTTCTGAAGACTATTTTGAAGGGCAAGTAGAAATAATTGGCTGGCTACATCAATATTATAACTCAGAACTTAAATATGATACAGTTGCACAAGTGAAAAAAAGTGTTAAAATTACAAAAGAAAAGATTCCCCTAGTTACTCAGCTATTTACACCAGATTGGGTTGTTAAGTACATGGTGGAAAATAGTCTTGGAAAGTTATGGCTTGAAAATCATAAAGATGATTCTCTAAAAGAAAATTGGAAATATTATATTGATGAAGTTGTAAATGAGAAACTATCAGAAGAAGATATTCCTTCAAAATCAAATGATTTGAATAAGGTTTCAAAAAACCTTAAATTAGAGGATATTAAGATTATCGATCCATGCATGGGTAGTGGACATATCTTAGTTTATGTTTTTGATTTTTTAATGGAGATTTATTTATCACAAGGTTACAACAAAAAAGATGCTACAATATCCATATTAAAAAATAATATCTATGGTTTAGATATTGATGATAGAGCTTACCAATTAGCTTACTTTGCCCTTATGATGAAAGCAAGATCATACTACCAACAAATTTTTAAAAAGAAAATTGAATTAAATTTGCTATCTATTCAAGAGAGTAAACATTTAACAGAAGAGATAATTGATTATTTAGCTAATAATAATAATAATAATAATAATTATAATTCTGGCTTAAAAGAAAATTTAGAATATATTAAGGACGTTTTTGCTGATGCTAAAAATTTCGGTTCCTTAATTTCTGTGAAAAGTTTAGATTTTAAAAGGATTATCGATTCACTTTTTTTAAATGAAAACAATGAGAATTTACTTTCTTTAAATGAAAATAACAATAATTCACTTTCTTTAAATGAAAATAACAATAATTTACTTTCTTTAAATGAAATTAATAATATTTTGCTCCCTTTAATTAATCAAGGAAAACTACTATCTCAAAAGTATGATGTACTTGTGACTAATCCTCCATATATGGGAACAAGAGGAATGAATAATAAATTGTCTGATTTTTTAAAAGCAAATTACAAGGATAATAAAACCGATTTATTTTCAGCATTTATAGAAAGATCCTTTTCATTTTGTAAAGATGATAGCTATTGTGGATTTTTAACACCATATGTATGGATGTTTATTAAATCATATGAAAAATTAAGAAAAGAAATTATAGAGAATAAAACATTAACTTCCTTAATACAGTTTGAATATGGTGCCTTTAAGGAGGCAATTGTCCCAATTTGTACTTTTACTTTTAAAAATTCTAAAGAAAATGTTTTAGGAAATTATATCAAGCTATCTGATTTTAAAGGTGGGATGGACGTTCAAAAGGCAAAAACTTTAGAAGCTATTAAAGATTCTGAATGTGATTATTTTTACAATTTCAATCAAAATGAATTTTTAGAAATTCCTGGAAATCCTATAGCTTTTTGGATTGAGAGAGAACTTATAAATGCTTTTAAAAAAGGTAAAACATTGTCTTCTATAGCTGATGTCCATGAAGGAGTAAAAACAGCTAATAATGATTATTTTATCAGGAATTGGTATGAAGTTGAGATAGATAAGACAAATATTCAACAGACTAATGATGGTAATAAATGGTTTAAACATACTAAAGGTGGAATCTATCGTAAATGGTATGGAAACAATGAATCTCTCTTAAATTATGAAAATAATGGTTATGAATTAAAAAACTTTGAAAAATCTTCAATTACTGCAGAAGATAATTTCTTTTGTGAAAATATTTCATGGACAAGAATAACTTCTTCTAAAACTGGTTTTAGATACACACCTGAAGGTTTTATACCTAATATGGCAGGATTATCATTATATCCTAAGAAAGATTTTTATTATATATTAGCTTATTTAAACTCTAAAATTGTGGAAAACATAGTGGAAATAATTAATCCTACTCTTAACTTTCCTCCAGGAGTTATTTCAAAAATACCAATAATTTTTTCCGAAGATATTAATGAAAAAGTTGTTAAGATAGCTAAAGAAAATATCTTCCTAGAAAAGGAGGATTATGATAATTTTGAAATATCTTGGGATTTTACACAGCACATATTTATAAAGTTTAAAAAAGATGAAAATTTGATTGAGGATGTTTACAATAAATGGGAAAATATATCTGAATATAATTTTAATCACTTAAAAGAAAATGAAGAAGAAATTAATAGTTTATTTATAAGTTTGCATGATTTAGATAAAAAAATGTCTCCAAAATTAATTGATAAAGATATTACTATTTCAAAAGCTGATTTAGAGAGCGATGTTAAGAGCTTTTTATCCTATTTTGTTGGTTGTTTATTTGGCAGATACTCCTTAGATGTTGATGGAATAGCATATGCTGGTGGGGAGTTTAATAAATTAAATTATGATAGCTTCATTCCAGTTGAGGATAATATAGTTCCTATTTTTGATAATGAATATTTTGGGGACGATATTATTAATAAACTTATAGAATTTCTTAAAATAACCTTTTCAGAAGAAACTCTTCAAGAAAATATTAAATTTATAGCTAATGCATTGGGAAATAAAGGAAAAACACACAGAGAAACAATAAGAAAATACTTCCTAAATGATTTTTATAAAGACCATGTTAAAATATACAAAAAAACACCAATTTATTGGATGTTTAATAGTGGAAAAGAAAATGGTTTTAATGCTTTAATATATATCCATAGATACACACCAGATGTGCTTACAAAAATAAGAATACTATATCTTCATAAAGTTCAAAAACTTTTACAAAGTTCTATTATCAATAATGGAGAGATAATTAAAAATTCTTCTAATAAAAATGATAAAAATCAACTAAATAAAGAAAATATTAAACTTAAAAAACAGTTGGAAGAGATAGCTAGATATGATGAAATATTGGAATATATAGCTAAGAAAAAAATCGATTTAGATTTAGATGATGGTGTAAAACATAATTATGCCAAATTTCAGGGCATTGTAGTAGGAAATAGAAAAATTGATTTACTTAAAAAATTGTGAATAATTACTAAAATTATAAATTATTTTATTAATATTTCTTAATTTATTTTATATTATATAAGTTTTTAATAGTTTATTTTATATAATATTTATATATAGTTGTTTATTTTATATTATATAAGTTTTTAATAGTTTATTTTATATAATATTTATATATAGTTGTTTATTTTATATTATATAAGTTTTTAATAGTTTATTTTATATTATATTTATATATAGTTGTTTATTTTATATTATATTTATATATAGTTGTTTATTTTATATTATATTCATATATAATTATTTATTTTATAAAATATAAATATAAATTATTTAAAAAAAGTTATGCTTTAATATATATCTTAAAAGTAGAGGGTTTTTTCTTAAAAATAAAAGCATTTCTATATGTAAAATAATTAGGTTTTACTTTATAAATTCCAGTATTAGAAATATCCTTTTTGTTTTTTATATTGTTAACATAATAACCTTTATGAGAATTTCCATAAGTAAATTGATTTCCTTTGAAAATAGCTTTTTTATTAGTCCCAACTTTTATCTTAGGCATTTCAAAAACACGGTAATATGCAGATAATTTTTTTGAGCTAATTGTAGTTGTATTTAATTTTTTACTATTTAATGCAACTGTCTGTTCATGAGTATAATGTTCATAAACTTTACCATTAGCTTCTACAGTCATAACTAACTTATGAGGAGTTTTTTTCACAATGTCTCCTTTTTTAACCTTAACATCTTGTATCTTTTTACTGGTTGTTGAATCAACTGATAATTCACCCCAACCAGTCCACCAGCTATTATGATGATCTCTAGCTTTCATCCATTGATAGTCTGAAACTGTGTGGTTGTAAGTTTTTGTGTATCGAATATAGTAAATGTTATTTTTCTTAATTAATTTAGGAGTTTTACTAATTAATTTAGTATCATAAACTGTTTTCGTAACAGGTTTGCTATAAAATAATCCATTATATTCATAGGTATATTCAAGTGAAAAATCTTTTTGAAAATCAGATAAGTGATATATAGTATTTGCAGCTGCTACATTTCCAATAGCTACAAAACAAGCTATGATTATTAGGGATAATAGTATTATATTTTTCATATTCATTTTTTGTTATTCCATTAAATACTAATATTATATATGGACTTTTTTATTTATAAGTTTTTCAATATAAACTTTTTGAGATTAGGGTATAATTTAAGTTTTTTTATAATATTTTGAGAATAAGTATAATTATATTTTTCATTTATAATTTTTTGAGAATAAGTATAATTAGATTTTTCATTTATAATATTTTGAGAATAGGTATAATTAGATTTTTCATTTATAATTTTTTTGGTATTAGGATATAATTTAATTTTAATCATTTATTTTCCCAGTCAACCACAGTTCTTATCATCATACCGAAATCAGAATCGACTATATGTGTGGTTCCTAATGTTTTTGAATGAGCATCTAATTCAGCTACTATATAATCATATCCAAGTTGTCTAAGTGGTTCTACAAGTCGAGGTCCATCTGTAACAGCTATTGTTTTGGCAGGTTTATTTAAATTTTCTATCTTTAAAGCATGAGGAACTCCAGCTACTATTACAAGATCAAATTCTCTTTCTTTTAGTATCTCTTCTGCTTTTTTTGCAGTAATTGGATATTCATCTAAGCCACCAGTTATATAGTCAATAGCTATATTGTTTTTAGCTAAATCTTCTTTTATATTTTTAGCATGTTGTCTAATTCTTGGAAGTCCTATGTTTTCATCTAAGTTAGCTATAATTAGGGGTTTATTATCTTTGTTTATCTTATCAAAGTCAATGTTTACAACATCAGCAAATAAGTAGCTAGTTTCTTTTTTTGCATTGAGAACAAAGGCAACTTTTTTATTATCTTTTATAGCTTCCACCACTATCTTAGCTATTTCTTCTTTGTTGTCTCCAAAGTTTGGTTTGATGTATTCTCCTTGTGCCATACCTCTTGTTTTTTCTATTTCTGTAGCTAACCTTAACATTTCTATCTGTCTATCTGCTTCTTCTTTTTCTATTACTTCATATTCTACAGCTGCTTCAAGTACAGCTATTGCTCCTTCTGTGTTGTCTCCTTCTCCAAAACCACCGTGGGATTCTACTGGTAGGACTACTGCTTCTGTATCTACTTTATCAATTGCATCTTTAAGGTCTTCACCAATTATCATACTTGCACAGGTTCCAACTATTCCTACAAGTTTGGGTTTAAACATTTCTTCAGCTTTTCTTAGGGTATCTTCTAGTTTTTCACTAGCTCCAAATATAAAATCATTTTCAGCCATAGCTGTGGTTAAGACTCTCACTCCATCACCTTCAAGGAGTCGTCCAGTTCTAAAACAACAACCATGTGGGCCGTGCATTATAACAACATCAGCGTTAAGGTCTCTTAAAGTGTAAAGTGATGCAGCTATTGGGCTTGGTCGTGGATGCATAATTTCCTCTCTCTTATAAAATTTAATTTTAATTCTTAGCTATTTAATTATTTTTTTATTAATTTAATATTATTTATTTTAATAGTTTTGTTGTAATTTATTTATAATATTTTATTAATAAAATATTTTCTAAAAAAATATTAATATATTTCGTATATATTTGTTTCATTTTTTGCCAACTGTAATTAAAAAAGTTACACTTGAAATGTATCTCTGTAATACTACTTTTATTATTTATATTACTATTATTAAAATTCATATTTATATAAATAATTCATGTTTGGAAAAATATTTATGTATTAAGATTAAAAGAAAAAGTATTATAATAATAAATTTTATTTTAAACGTATTAAGTCAAAATCTTAATAAATTTTCTTCAATTTTGGTGATAGTATTAAAAAATATTTATTTTTAGATGAAAGTGGAGATTTAGGAATTAAAGGATCAAGATATTTTGTTTTAGTTATTTTAGAGTTGAAATCACAATATGAAGTTAGAAAACTTAATAATTTCATTGTGAAAATGAGAAAATGGAAATTTAAAAAACAATTGAAAGATTTTTCTGAAATAAAAGCAACTAAGATTTCTAATGAAATAAAATACTATATGTTGAATTTTTTATCAAAAAATAATATTAAAATTCATGGGTTAGTTTTAGATAAAAGAAAAAATTATAATTTTAAAACATTTTCCTCCAAAAGAATAAATGATACTTATATGGACTTAACTAGTGAACTCATATCAAAAATTCCTATTGATGAACCAATCGATTTTAAATTAGATAGATTTTTACCAATTGGGTTTGAAAATCTCTTTAAATCAAAATTAATAAATAATATAGGTAAATATGGATTTATTTCAAAAATATCTTTTGTTTCTTCAGAATCTTCCAAAGGAATACAATTTGCAGATTTAATCGCTTGGTCTATATTCCAATCTTTTGAAAATAATGATAATAAATTTATAAGTTCAATAAAAAGAAAAATTCCTATAAAAATATATAAAAAATAAGAATAAAGAGTGGACGCACCTTAAAGACCGTTTACTAACTCAATAGCGCCGCCACCACAGATGACGTGGTCTAGAAGGATCTTTACCTCGTTACTCACTCTTGTAATTATATATAATTATAATAATATTTATACTTTTCTAATAAATTATTTTTTTTAAATAAAAAGTATATAACCTTATTAAAACTTGTAAATCATCATAACTTCTTTTAAATTTATTATTTAAAACAATTCCCAGGATTTAATTATCCATTTAATTAATTCTCCATCAATATCTTTTTCTTCTTTTATTTCTACTCTACTAATAATATATTCTTTTTCCAAGGCTTGAGCTTCAACAGCTACTTTTATTTCTCTTATAATTCTTTCATTGTTTATACTTTCTTCATTAAAAAATTCAACAAAGAAATAACCCTTACTTCTTCTAAAACCACATACTGCAAATGCGGTTTTTTCTTTTGTAAATTGGATTGATGCATTTAGTATTTTTATTTGAAATGTCATTTTTTTAAGCATTTCTTTGATTAATTTTTCAACATTATCTGCATAATAGCTACGGTTATACTTATTAAAAAATATGTTTAATTCTTCTTTTGAAATAATTTTATCTATTTCTTTCATTTTATCCCATTAAAATGCCATATATGCATTTAATTAATATTTAAATTATATTTATATTTTTCTAACTTTAGATTTCTTTTATTTATTATTTTAATTAGTTTATAGCTATAATTTATTAATTATTTTCTATATATTTAAAAATTAATTAAATTTTATAACAAATATATTAATTTAATAAAATATTATATTCTTAAATTTTATTCTATTCTTAAATTTTATTCTATTCTTAAATTTTATTCTATTCTTAAATTTTATTCTATTCTTAAATTTTATTCTATTCTTAAATTTTATTCTATTCTTAAAAAATATTCTTTCATTAAATCAATTTTCTTAGTTTAAAACAATTTTATTAAGTAAATTTTTTAATACAAGCTCATTATAGCAAAGTTTAAGTATAAACTTAGTCAATTATTTTAATAGAATTAAATTATTTATTCAAATTCCTATTTGCCAAGTAATAGGAAAAAGGTGTAAAATATGGACATAGAAGGATTCGTACGGGATAAATTAGCTAAACAAAACAATAAAATCAGTAAGGAGGATGAAAAGTCCCTTGAAGATATATTAGCTAATAGAATAATGGAATATAAAAACATTAACTATGATAATGCATTACTTATGGCTGGAAGTGTCATCGATGAAGTCACAACAACAATTCAAATTGAAAAACTAAATGATGAGTTTTTAAAAGAACTAATAGCTATTCCAAAAGCAAATATAGCTATGGGTGAAATGGGTGTTGGATCTCGTGGTGAGGGAGACTTTTTTGTTCACAGAAAAATAGCTGAAATAGTTTCAAGTACAAACTCTTCTTCACTTGTAAATCCCGAAGCTCAAGACGATGGAGGTGTGGTAAAATCTCCAGTTTCAAGTGAAAAAGGGGAAGAAGTTTATATTACAACTGCTGTTGATGGAATCCACTCTCGACTTAGTGAATATCCATTCCTTGGAGGGTTTCATGTAACAAGAGCATCTCTTAGGGATGTGTGTGTAATGGGGGCAGAACCTGTAGCTATTATCAGTGACATTCATTTAGCTGATGATGGAGATGTTGCTAAGCTATTCGACTTTACAGCAGGAGTAGCTACAATATCTGAGCTCATTGATGTTCCGATAGTAGCTGGAAGTACTCTTCGTGTTGGAGGAGATATGGTACTGGGAGATAGACTTGTAAGTGCAGTAGGATCAATAGGTGTTTCTAATTATCCACCAACAGCTAGAAAACGTGCTGAAGCTGGAGATGTGATTTTATTAACTGAAGGTTCAGGAGGAGGAACCATAACCACAACAGCTATTTACAATGGATTTTTTGATGTTGTTTGGGAAACAATGGATATTAGCTTTATCAAAGCTTCAAATGCTCTCTTAAAAGATGACCTTGTTAAAGATGTTCATGCTATGACCGATGTTACCAATGGAGGATTAAGAGGAGATGCTCATGAAATTTCATCCACTACTGGTTTAGGTCTTGAGTTTTACCAAGAAGATATTAGGAGTATGGTGCGCCCTAAAGTTCTTAATATGCTTGAAACTTTAGATATAGATCCTCTTGGTGTTTCTACAGATTCTTTAATGATAGTTGCACCTGAAGATATAGTTGAGAAAATAAAAAAATCAATTGGAACTGCTGGTGTGAAAATAGCTGAGATTGGTAAGGTAGATGATACTGGTATTCCAAGGATGATAAAAGAAGATGGTAAAGAAGAAGTTCTTAAACCATTATTTAGAGAAGCTGCATATACAAAGATTAAAAAGTTAGTTGGAGATACAACTCCTGAAGACTTTGAAATTATGAAAGAACAGGTTCAACAAGCTGCTAACGATGCTATATCTAAGAAAGATAAAGTTGTTAAGTATATTAATGGTAATGGATGATGTTAATAGTTAAATATCTTATTTTAATACTTAAATACTTAATTCTAATCGTTAAATAGCTAATTATATGGATAAAAAAAGCCATGATCGATTTTAAACAGATAAATTTAAATGGATTTTTTGATAAAAATGGATTTTTCTCTTTATTAGATGGAATATTAGCTATTTCAATACTTTTTATGGGACTTTTAATTTTTAATTCTGTCTTAAGTTTTGAAAATCCTTCTATAAGTGAAGTATCTCATGATTCTAAGATAGCTAATGATGCAATTGAGTTGATGAGTTTAAAACTTGATGAAGATAGCTATTCTATATTTGAAAATGTCATTTTTTTAATTGAAACTAGTGCTAATGGTTATGAAGATTTTCAAACGAAGGAAAGAATTTCAGCTATTTTAGAAGGTTTTTTAAATCAGATAATTCCTAATTCTAACTATTTGCTTATTGAAAATAATGTATTAAATGGAACAGCTATTGCAAGTAGTGGAGATATTGTTGTTGCAAGTGATGTAACATCAGCTACTCGTAATGTTGGAAATTATAGTTTTACACTTTTTATTTTTTGAAATAAGTGGATTTCTTTATTTTATTGGTTAAATATTTTAATTTTTAATTTATTTTTATATTTTTATAATTTATATTTTTTAATTTTATATTTTTTAATTTTATATTTTTTAATTTTATATTTATATTTATATTTTTTATTTTTTTTAAAAAAATTAGAAACATTTATATAATAATAATTACATAAATATAATATATAACAATTTTTATACAATTTTATTAATTTTTACATAATATTAATTCTTATAATCATATTTTTCAAAATATTTTATTTTTTTTAT
>Ga0082212_10002499_pt1 | contig 26766 bp, 17 predicted proteins | sample TergutNt197P3_FD_71548 | JGI IMG/M metagenome (GOLD analysis project Ga0082212, IMG submission 71548) | Neocapritermes taracua P3 segment gut microbial communities from Petit-Saut dam, French Guiana - Nt197 P3 | ecosystem: Host-associated > Arthropoda: Insects > Digestive system > Gut ...
ATATTTTTTGATCCAGGAGTGAAGGGCGTTGACGGAGCAACCGGTTTGTTGGGCGGCAGTGGCAACGGAAAGTTGGGAGTGGAGAACGAGGTCAATGGCTTGCAGTTTGACTTCGGGGGAAAAATACGTGCGGGGCATTGGGAATGGCGAGTGAAGGCGGATCGCTGATCGAACCGATGCCGCAAATTATCCCGCCAAAAGAATTTCACGCAACAATGCCACGGCTGGAACCCTTACGTAATAGTATCTAGCGGTTTCACAAATATCATTCCGTATTTTTTTCTCTCACAAAGGCACAAAGTACACGAAGGGGTGAAATACCTCCAAAAATCCTTTGCGAACTTCGTACCTTTGTGAGAAACAAAAGGAATTCTGAACACGGCATGAAAATGGTCATTTTTGTCATTCCGGCTTGCGCTGGAATGACTGGAGAAAACGTCCAATTTGTCCCCGTTTGTAGCATATATGACTTGCGGATTTCGAGGTATGCGCTCTTTTGCGTTTACGTCATCGTGCTGTTTGTGCGGTACTCTGGTAGTGTGGAGAAGAAGTCCGCGTTGGACCAACATGGCGTTCCCGTCTCTTGACGGTATCATCTCTTGCCGTTCTTACTCCCACCCTTAGGGACAGGGCTTTTCAACCACAGCAATTCCGAAAACGTCCTAGAAATCGCAGTTGCCCGGTGTTCGGGGGAAAGGTAAGACATCCCGAATGTTCGCAATGCCTGTGAGGAACATCAATGCACGTTCCAAGCCCAATCCGAAACCGCTGTGCGGCACTGTTCCGTAGCGGCGCAAATCGGCATACCAATTATAGGCTTCCACGTCCAAATTTTGTTCCATCATCCGTTCTTTCAGCAAAGAATACCGGAATTCCCGCTCGCTTCCGCCGATGATTTCGCCGACCCGTGGTACGAGAACATCCATTGCCCGAACCGTTGTTCCATCGTCATTGACCCGCATGTAGAACGGCTTGATCGTTCGTGGATAGTCGTACAGAATGACTGGTCGTTTGAAATGTTCCTCCGTCAAAAACCGTTCGTGTTCGCTTTGGAGATCGGTTCCCCAATCGACTTTGAATTCAAATTTTTTGCCGGAATTCTTCAAAATATGCACCGCATCTGTATAAGACAGGCGGATAAACGGACTTTTCAAAACGTGCTCCAATGTTTCCCGAAGCGTCTTGTCAATGTGTTCGTTGAAAAATGCAATATCGTCGGCACAATCACGTAAAACGTCGCCAATGAGCCGTTTGAGGAACATTTCTGCCCAGTTCATGTTTTCATCGAGTTCGCAGAAGGCAATTTCCGGCTCGATCATCCAAAATTCGGCAACATGTCGAGGCGTGTTCGAATTTTCTGCCCGGAACGTGGGACCAAACGTATAGACCTTGCTCAAACCGGCACAGTAAGTTTCGACATTCAACTGTCCGCTGACCGTCAGGTAGGACGCTTTTCCGAAAAAGTCTTTGGAATAATCGACGTTCCCTTGCTTATCCTTCGGCGGATTTTTGGGGTCCAGCGTGCTGACGTGAAACATTTGCCCGGCTCCTTCACAATCGCTTGCCGTAATGATCGGCGTGTGGACATAGAAAAAGCCATGTTCCTGAAAAAACTGATGGATCGAAAAACTAACCCGGTTTCGTACTCGTGCGACGGCACCGAACGTGTTCGTGCGCACCCGAAGGTGGGCTATCGACCGCAGAAATTCGAGGGAATGCCCCTTCTTTTGGAGCGGATAGGTTGCCGGATCGGCGGTGCCGATGAGTTCGACCGACTTCGCCTCGACTTCGGTTGCCTGACCTTGACCCGGTGATTCCTTGACGATGCCCTGCACGACAATCGAACTGCCGGCAGTGATCTGTTTGACCGTCGTTTCGTAATTCGACACTGTTTGGGGAATGAGAATTTGCACGTTGCCAAAGCATGACCCGTCATTGAGTTCGACGAAACTGAAACCGGCTTTCGAATCTCTTCGGGTACGCACCCAGCCTTGCAGCAAGACGGATTTTCCCATGGACTCTGCCTTCCGGGCATGAGCGACGGTGATTTTTTCGATAGTGTTTTTGTCGTAGGACATAATCGTTCTGAGAGGCCGACTCTATACCCATTTTATCAGATTTACGGGAAACTGTGAGGGAGACTGCCATACAGTGAACCTTGGGGTATCATTGGCTGGACGAATAATTGGCGTGCGTTAAGCAAGCATTATGAGCGGGATCCTCTGTTCGCTACGCGACTGTGATCTGTGGGACAAATACTGGATGCAAGAAAAATAGTGCAAGAAAATTTTTACGCACCCCCTTGTAAATCGCAGTGGACAACTCTCGTTGACAATGTTGGAACTCCCTGCTAGAATGGTGTCCTACAGCGTTGTTTTTTCCACACGTTCGTTATGTCGATTCCAGTAGTGTTGTATCTTATCTATGGATATGCGATACCGGTTGTCATTCTCGCTGTCCTGTACGGTTTTCGCTGGAAGGCGGGCATGTGGGGAAATTGTATCTCGCTGGGGACTGTTCTCTTTTCCTTCTTGATCGCCGTCGGTTGGTGGGAAGATGTTGCTGAACTCCTCGCCCAACAGGCTCCGATCACTCTATTTGTTGCCGACTGTGTAGCGTTTTGGATAATCTTCATCGTTGCACTCCTGATTCTCGATACGGCAACGCGATTTATGTCCACCGTAAGGATTAAGTATGCCGATGTCATCGAAAATGTGGGTAACGGAATCGTCCTTTTTTTGCTCTTTTTGACTCTCTACGGAATTTTCCTGTTTGCCGAAGACTTGGGACCCGTCGGGGAGAAACTTGTTGCCGATTCGCCGGGTGACTCGGTGGCGATTAAAATTCTCCGCATTCTTTCGGTGGGAAATTTGTCGGCTTTTTCCGAAAACAATGTCAAGCAATTTGATGGTGAAGGCGAATTTCAATCATTGCATCAGCAGCGTCGTCAGGCAATTATGTACAATCAACTGAATGGAGACAGCATTAAAGGAAGTGCAGACCTGGTTGGAAAACTCAAGCGAAAAGAGTAAGGGTAACTGTCTATTTTTTCATGCGTTCATTTGTTGGTTTTTCTTGTCGCGTGATGGTTTCTTCGTATTGCGTTACGGTTTGCGCTGTACTTCGTTTACCGTGCATAGAGATCAGCACCGAGCAGTTCCGCCGAGTAGCCGGGTCCCAGTTCGGAGATGTCCCGAATGCGGATGATCTTCGGCAATCTGCCCCCCTCCGAAGCGTCTATCCATGCTTCCATTCGGGACACGGGCGACCGCTCATCGAAACGACCGATGACCGTCGCCTTGAACACCGCCCCCTGCGTACAGAAATAAGGTTCTAATTGCTTCATAACCGACAAGTCCGTAATAATTCCTTGCGTATAAACCCAGAAAGGATAGCCCATTTCCGGTGCCTCCGCAGCAATCACATAGGGATTGCTAATCCGATAGGCGATAATACTGTCGATGATCTCCCACATGTTCATTTGTGAAAACGTGGTTCCCATAAGTTCATCCATGGCGGTACTTGCCAGAAGGGCAGTCTCACTCAATTCATCCTCTTGTGCGCCGAAAAGTTCCAGTATCGTTCGCGGAGTCTGATTGATGTTGATTCGTCCAACAGCGGGTGTATCACTAATCATCAGATTGTCGTACAAAACCGGCATATATTCTATCATTTCATCAGTATCGTCCGCAAAGGGAGAACCCTGTCCTCCAACGAGATCAAAGAACGATTTGATTTTGCCGTCGGTCTCGCCCGCTGTTCCGGGAGAATTGCCGGTCAGCAAATTGGACACGATGTCGCCGAGTCCAGCATCGCCGGTGTTTGGTTCCTCTTGATTCGAATTTTCCGGCCGCCGATAGGAAATGATATAACTCGCCCAACTTGAATCTACTCCTAACTCTTCAAAACGTTCTTCGAGCAATTCCTGAAGTTCCGACAAGTCGTCCATGTTGACGTTGATTTTATCGAGACCATCCGGCGTGAGCATCGACTCACGGCTATCCAATGTGAGGTATGAGATCAAACCCAGATTGAGTGAACCATCCGCCACGCCGTATTCGTCCAGGGAAAATTCATTCGGCTCGCCGAGATCAATAATACCGTTGCGATTCCAATCGATCCCGTAGAGAAGTTTTGGTGTTACTCCGCGAACGAGCAGCAATTCATCGAGAGAATCAGGGATACTATTTCGAGTATAGTACGGCGGGTCAAGGCTGGTGTAATATTCATCCTTCGCTCCAAATTCACGGGGCTCATCACTGCGTCCGTCAATCCAATCGAGAATGGAGTCGGCGATCACCTCGTCGATGCCGGGCAACCGCATCAGGATCATTCGTCCGCTACCGGGCTGTTCTATGTCCATTTGAAGAACCCAGCGTAGGTTGAGTTTTGCCGATTCATCTTCGAGACCATAGCGAAGATATTCTCCGGCTAAAAGTCCCTCCTCCGAGAGGGCGGGAGCAATGATGGAAAACCGTCCGACATCGCGCTGATCAGGATTATAGACGCTCTGTGTCCCGGCGGCAAAACCAGAGAGCGAAATGGTGCCGTCGGTAACGATGTGTCCGCAAAACTCATTAGGATTGTCGTAGAGTCCCCCCAATTCGAGAATCGTCCACTGGTCGTAGAGAAGTATGGCACGAAGATACTCAATGCCGGACTCGGTCAGTAACCGGGCTTGGGTTTGACGAAGAGTCGTGTTTGTTGCCCGGCGTTGCGCCAACATGAATTTGGAAAAGGTGAAAACGGCGAGCGTCAACAGAACGATGACGACCAAAACGACCACCAAAATGACACCGCGACGAGGTTGCATAGATGTAGATTAACGGGTTGTTAGACTTGTTCGGAAACAACAACCGCAACCCTCCATTGAGTGTAGCACAGATGAGGTTCATTCTCAAGAGATGCGGTCGATGCTGAATGGATTCAACGCAATCTGTTTGACAAGGTATCGGTCGATTGCCTACCACGGGGATTTTACTTTCCGGCGAAAACCCAAAAACAAAAGAGCCGCACCCCGAAAGGCACGGCTACTATTTCCCTCCATCAGAGGGTCATACGCCAGAGAGCCATATCACACGTCCCCCCCTCTCCAAAGGGAGAGGGGTAGGGTGAAGGCTAGTAAGCCCGCTCAAAACTCTACTACGCTTTGAACTTAGCCTTGCCGACCAGTGATGAAACACCCGCTCCGCCATCTGCATTCGCGGTAGTGGTAACCGCCCTGATCACGAAGGTGTTGGTCGCTTTCGCAGCAAGGTTAAATGTAGTAGCATCAAGTTTCCCGGTAACTACGCCCTTACCGTCAGGTGCAGTAACATCGGTAAGCGTGATCCATTCACCCGTCGTGAGATTCCCCTTGGCATCGCTCAGGTGAACTTGGTACACAACCGTTTCATTGGTGTTCGCTACGTAACCTTTGTAAACATCAAGTTTCATGTTCACCTTCCAAGACAAGGAGACCTCCTTATCCGTCGCGTTGACTCCCAATGACTTCACGCCCGAGGGTGCTACGAACTTCAGCGTCGTTATAGAAGTCTTGCCCACCGCCGATGCCCACTTGACACCATTGACATCCTCGGCAACCGTCTGCATGGCAAACGCATACTTCGTCGAGGCGAACAGTCCCGTGATCTCGATGCAGTTGTTCTTAAGACCCTTCTTGACGTTGACCGTAACCTCCTTGACTTCAGCGTTCAGACCGCCGGCTTGATCCTGTATCATCTCATCGGTGAAATACGCTGTATTTCCCTTAATGCCATTTGCAAGACCGGTTCCGGCTTCAGCCGCACTGAGAACATTGAATCCCGAGCCGTCCTTATCGACCTCGATCACGCAGTAGTTGGTAACCTTGGCTTTGCCGCTACCCGTTACAAACGAGATCAATATCCGATAGGTAATGTCGTCAAACTTGGTGTCCATCGCCACCTTCGGAGCCGTAGGATTAAGCACGACCGAGGTCAACTTGGTTTCCGTCTTCACCGCAGCGATCTTCGTGGCGGCATACTTCGCCGTCGTTGCCGCAACTTGCGTCATCGCCGACAACGTCGAACCATCCGCACTCACCGTCTGCACGTTAAACGTGAACTTCATACCGGCAGGCAAACCAGAAACCACCGCTTTGCCGTTCTCGATGCGAATCTCTGCATTCAGAGCCTCCAAGAACGCGGCTTCCTGTCCCTTTCCGTAGGAAACGCCGTTCCAAGTAAAGTTCTTCGGGAACTTGATCTTGGACGGTTCGATAGAAACGACGTAATTGGTCGTCGTCCCAGCACCGGGCAACAAGAACTCAACGGTATCAATGGTGGACTTCGCCGCACCATTTTTGGCGTTCCCCGCCTTGACTCCGGCAGGTTTCGATTTCTTGTCCGTACTGACGGTTGCCTTCGCTCCCTCCGTCGACTCTGAGACTGCCGCCGTACCGGTTGTCCAATCGGACACCACAGTGGTTTTGCCCGCTTCCTTCTTCAAGGCTCGGACTTGGAACGTGTAGGGCGTACCGGCTGCAAGGTTGGCAACGATGTAACTCGTTCCCGTTCCTGCATCGACGACCGTCCAAGACTTACCGCCGTCTGAACTGAACCGGATTTCATAACCGGTTGCTTCGGAGACTGCGTCCCACTTGAAGCCCACCGTTGTGTTCGTCGGTGCTCCATCAACAGCGAAGTTCTCCGGTGTGTGCAAAGTCGGTTTCACGGGTGTTTCAGCGACCGTTGCGGTGCCACTTCCCGTTTTTGCGTGGTAGCCAGCAGCCGAAGCCGTAACCTCGAACGTGTAGGTACCCGGCGCAAGCCCCGCGAAGGTCTGCGTAGCACTCGTTCCACCGCCGTGGGTGTAGTCACTTGCCGGAACCTCAACACCGTCCTTCTTGATGACAATCGTATAGGCGATACTCTCTGGACCCGACACTCCCGAACTGACAACGGTAATGGTTGTGCCCGACGCAGTCGCACTCACTGCAAGCGTCCCCTCCATGTCAATATCCCCAGCAGCGGACGGCGTTACGTCAGCAGTCCGTGTTTGGGTAATATAGCCTTCAGCCGTTGCTGTGACCGTGAAGGTGTAGGATTCGCCGACCGTCAGACCCGAGAAGGTATGAACCCCGCCCGCTTCAGTAACGGTGTAATCGGTATCCTTGACCAACGTCGTTTCGCCATGTTTGACGACAACCGAGTAGTTCACAGTCCCCGAACCTGCCGTCAGACCTCCGTAGGTCACTTCAACATCACCGCCAGCCACTGCCGACACAGTAAAGTTGAACGTTCCCGTCATCGGCTGATCCTCGATCACCGCTTCCTCAATGGTTACGGAACCACTTGTTCCCGTCTTGGGGTTGTAGCCTTCCGCATCAGCCGTAACTTCAATGGTATAGGCTCCGGGGGCAAGACCAGTAATGGTGCGGCTTGTACCCGTTCCGGTTATGGTGTAACCTTCGACCACAGCCCCATCCTTCTTGACGGCGACCGAGTAAGCGATACCCGATGCCGGAGTCGTCGGTTCTGTCCAGGAAACATTCACCGCTCCATCCACGACATTGGCGGTAACAACGACATTCCCTTCCATATCCGCACCAGTGGTACGAACAGTCTCGCCGATGACTCCAGTCGGTGTATAGCCCGCTTTGTCAAACTCGTAGAAGAGAGTGTAGTTCACGCCCGCATCCAAGCCATAGAACGTCAACACCACTTCTGCATTGGTGGCACCATTCCAACCACCGCCGCCAACCACCGCGACATCAAGCCAGAATCCCGGTGTCACAGCAGGCCATGGCACTCCATTTTCCGCGGCATCTTCTTCGGTGCGGGAAATCCACTCACCCTCGTTATCAGGATCAGGAATCCACCCGGACAAGAACTGATCTTTCAACGGTGTGGGATCATCTCCTCTCGTGAGATAGAACGCTCGCTCTGTCCCCGGATCAGGCATGATGTCAAAATCAATCGTCATCGTTACTTTGAACGATTCATTAGTAATGTCGCTCACCGTGCGGCTAAAGTTGCCCAGCGATGCCAGTGCGTTCGTTGTAACGGCGGCACTGACGCCCGACCAAGCGGAATACTTGTCAAAACTGACCGCAGCGACCCGGAACTCATACTCGGTTTCCGGGGTAAGTCCCGTAATAGTCGCCTTGTTCGTACCGAAAGTTCCAGTGGGACCATTGTTATCAGCCATCACCCACTCGCCGCCCGTTGCCCGATACTGCACGTTGTACACCGCATTGGCAGAGTCTGTCCAAGTAAGCGTAACGGACGTATTCGTGTTCGAAACCACGGTCGGAGTACCCGGCACCGCCGGGGTCGTCGCTGCAGCCACCACAATAGTACTGACTTCCGACCACGCGGATACTGCTTCCCCATTCCTCGCTTGCACTCGGAACTCATACGATTCTCCAACGGTGAAACCAGCCAACCTCACGACACCGGGATATCCGTCGCCATTAGTCCAGTTACCACTATCAGTCTCAGGCCACTCACCTTCGGTGCCAGCGGTTCTCCACTGTATCCCGTATGTTACTCCTCCCTCCACAGGTGTCCATGCAAGTACAATCTCAGTCGCTCCCGTCAATTCCCTTACACCGCCCAAACGTGGTGCGTCGGGCTTCGCCGGAGCAGCTGCTCCCTTTGCAGTTGCCGTTATGACCGCACTACCACCATGGGGATTCCCCTCGGCACCAACAGGATCAAATTGATTGACACCGTCGGTCGGACAAACACGGAACTCATACTCCATACCAGGGGCAAGATTCTCGAGCGTTGCCTTTCCGGTACCCTTCGCCACAAAAATAGGTGCAGACCAGTAGAATTCTGTTCGTGAACCGTCTGTGTGCCAGGCTTTGGGCATGCTGTAGATATACACACCTGTTGCATTATCCATTCCCGCCTCTGTCCATGACAGATCGATGGAGCCATCGATTGGTCCCGCACCAGCCGTAACGCCTGAAACCGTACCGAGGGTTTTCGTGGTCGCTGTTGCAGTCCAGACCATGGCTTCGAAGCCCGGAAGTGCTGACGTTACAACGATGGTATAGGTCTTGCCCGCTTCCAATCCCGTAATCGTCTTCCACTGTCTGAATTCGGATGCCCAAGCCTTGCCGGAACCGCCTGCCACTGCCGCACGATAGACTTCATTCCCTCCTTCGCCAAGGACAACGATACTACAATCGCAGGAAGGTCCACCTCCCCAAGAATTAGCCGTCGTATTGAACTCCAGCATGTATGTGATTGAATCGCTCGTTACAGCCCGGACATCGATCAAGGCATCGCCCAATCCATAATTACCGTTAATCTGGAGTTTGTTGCTGGCGGCTGCCCAACCGGAATCGGTGTACTCACCAGCACCCACTGCCATGACTTCGAACGTCCAACTGACGATAAAGGAACCGTCAGTATGCCAACTGGAAAGTCCCGTGAACGTGTAAGAAGTACCACTCTCTGCAACTGCGGTGGAGGTGAACGTTGCCCCAGTGTCCGTAACATAGGAGTACCGAACCTGATAGCCGGCGGTCGCATTTTCAACAGCGTTCCATGAGAATGGGACAGTCCCACCCCAGAGGTGACCCGGTTCTCCCTCCCCAGAGTATCCTGACAACTTGCCAACATTAACGCCCGTCGGGTTTGCCAACTGATTGCTGACCGGTTCACTCTCCGTCGCTTGGGTCGCCGTCCCCCAATAGGAGTTGTCGGCAGGATCCGCCGCTATCGCTCGAACCTCAAACGTATAGGTCGTACCTGCGGTCAGTCCGTTCACAACACAACCCGTGTCGGTGCGGTCATCAATGGTCGCACCTTCCACTGCAACTCCGCCCTGTTTGACGACCACCTCGAAATCGGTCGCATTGGCATCAGCACCCCAAGAGAGTGCAACGCTCGTTTGCGTAACGGTTCCAACAGTAACGCTCGGCGTAGCCAACTGGTTATCTGTCAGCGGCATCGTTACCGTAATCCTGTTTACAATGGGCGTGTATCCTTCATCGGGATGAGCGTACTCATAAACGAATGTGTACGTTACCCCCGGTGTCAGACCCGTGTACCGCATGTGCCACATGGGGGCATCGGTTTGATCATCAACCTCGCACCAGAAGCACCAGTCGGGATCGCCGACTCCGTGAATTCCAGAGTCATGTCTTGTTTCCGTCAATGTCCAATTATCGGGATTCCAATAGTCATGACCTATGGGTGCCTGCATCGGTTCGCCCTCATCGTCCACAAGAGGTTCTCCTGTGTACGACCATCCTGCCATCCACTGATCCAACTTTGGCGTAGGATTATCACCTTCATAGACGATAAACGATCTTGGACCCTGCCCACCGGTAAGGTTCTGCAAAAAAGTCACAGTAACCGTCGTGGACGTAGTGTCCACCAAGGTCAGCACGGCTGTTCCAGGGGATTGCAGTGCCGTTGTTACGGCGGGGATCGTATCCGACCAGGGACTGGCTTGCAACGGAGCCGGATCACCATAAAAACCTGCTTCTTCGAACGTATTCACGATGGAAACACGGAATTCATGAGCAGTATCTGCTGCAAGTCCGCTGATGGTTACTTGCACCTTACCCTGGCATTCAGCCGGGTTTTCGCTCGAAACGGAGACATCGGTAATAGTAACTTTCGCCGGGTCAACATTAACCCAGGCTCCTTCCACGAACATCTGGACTGTGCCGCCAAGGACCGTCGGCGGTAAAGTAGCCCCGACCGGATCATACACGCCCGGATTGATGACAGCAGCATTCACTTCAACGTCAACCGTAAATGTAACCGAAGTCGCCGTTACCGTGGCAGGTGCCACTAACGTCGGCTTACCAATAGCCGTTGTCCTTCTTAAGGTACCGTCACTAGCAGCGTTCGTTATCCCTTCTGTTGTGTCCGAGAATACCGCCTTAATACCGAAAATGTAGGCAGTTCCCGGTTTAAGACCGGTAATTTGGACGGAGAAAACTCCATCGCCTTCATCAGTAATCGTACCGACGGTTCCGCCCCATGCACCTGTCAACGCTCCTCCTGATCCAGCAAAACCCGACTCCACTGTGGTCGAAGCACCCCATGAACCGGTGCGACTGACCCTATAGTGAATTTCGTAGTGATCCACCGTTTGCCCGGCAGGCGGCACAAGATTGGCAAAGTACTCAGCCGTCGTATCCCAAGTAAGCGTTACAGAATTGGTAGCGTCTGCCGCTTCAGTCGTGGCGAATATCTGGTTGTACTCCGTCCGATTGGGAAGTTCACCACTGCCTGTGTTCGCCGCATCTCGAGCAAATATCTTGATCTGGTACGTGGTCCCCGGTTTAAGCCCCGTGATAAGCCCTGTAACGACTCCCGTCTCAGAATTGAAGGACAAGTCTATTTTGTCTACGCCAAGCACATTCGTGTCACTATATCCTCCATCCAGATTGACCCAACCATAGTCCCCAGATGAGTCGGCATGCGGATCCATGCCTGTCACAAATTCCCTGACTTGGATACGCCAATACAAGCCAGCATCGGTGTAGTCAGTGGCATAGTCGGGCCATAGCACTGTCATGGTTGCCGTCGTCGCTCCCGTGGCTACAAACGTGAGATTCGTCGGCATGTAGTCATTTGACCATGTAGTGTCCGCCGCCCAAGTCTTTGCACGTGCTGCCCGTACTTCAACGCCGCCTGGGTACATTCCCCCTGCGTCTTCGGAATCCTTACCAACGATTCTGAACTCGTATTCGGTGGCTGCCGTAAGTCCCGTGACTGTTCCTTTGATCCAGTCTCCGTCAGCAGTATCCCAGGCAACAGTAGTAGTGCTCCAACCTGCATCGGGATCATACGTCCCCGCCCAATCACTATTCCACACCCTGGCTTGGACTACCCAAGTCAAGGTGGGATCGTTATAGGCTGTGGCGAAACTGGGCCAGTTCGCTATCATGACGATGGTATTAGGTCCCATCGCAGAAGTCGAGAGAGTTTTCGGCAGGAAAGTATCCGACCACTCAGTGGGGGTCACAACTTCGCCTTCCTGTAGAGTCTTGGTATATCCAACAGGAACATATCCCGGCGCCCCCGCACTGATCTTGACTTCATACTTCGCGGTCGGGTCAATGCCGCCACGGAATACGTATTCCGAATAGGGAGGATCAGCACCGAGGAAATTGAGGTTGTTCCAATCGCCCGGGTCCTCTGCCGCTGCAATGTCACCGTTGTTCAACTTCACGCCGTTCTTGTAGAAATCGACGTTGACAATCGCATTTGCATCGACCCAAGCCGAATTCTTCCACTCAAAGGTGAACCCAGTGGATGTGGTTTCTGTAACCTCGAAGTCAACCTTGAAATCGGTGTCGTGGTTGTTAATCTGACCGGTTGCTGCCGAGGGGGTAGAGTTGGCGGTATCAATGCCATCTCCGACCGCGATGACACGGAACTCGTTATGATAACCATCGACACCGGTGCCGACCACAAATCCGCACCAAGCCGCTCCGGGTGCCCAGCCGAATACCGAGATTTTCTCGAGTGTATACGTAACCGTGCCATCCTCAGTCGTCACGTCAGTGAGTGCCACGTCAAAATTCTTCCACTCGGACCAACCGCTTGTGGGCGATGGATCGCTGGCATCCCCATTGGTTCTCCACTGGACAACATAACCAGCCGCCCCTGTGACTTCACCCCAGGACAGCGTGACATCCCAGCCGACATCCCATGTGCTTGTCCCTGGATCTTCGGGATCATCTCCGGGTTCCTCTTCACTTCCGGGATTATCAAGCAGACGATGCCGGGCATCAATTCCGACAAAGGTCATGTCGGTCGGTTGTGCCAACGGAGTCAACGCTTCCGTCTTGGCGGTCACGGGAGTCGTTTCACGCACGTTATAATCAGCCTCGAGAGTACCACCCACGATGCTGAGCGAGACACCAATCGTGATAGTATAGTTCGTTTCGGGCGTAAGACCCGTGACGACCAGCGGTGCCGTAAAGTTTACCGGATCAATATCCTCCTCCAAATTGAAGTCGAGATCGACGGTATTTCCCGGGAAGTCAACTGGACGGACACCTTCATAGACCATGACACCATTACCGTCGGTGATGACGATGTAGTAATCAAAGATAATATTGGTGACTCCTGCTTCCGCTCCCAGGGTTTCTTGGAGGGTTGTATCCAAGAGAGCAAGCATAGGCTTCTCCCCACCGAAGGCTCCCAGATCGACGGTGAGTTTGTCAAGATCGGAGAGTTCGAATGTCAGCGTCGTGGGTGTCTTAGCACCGGCGGCAACAACGATACCAGTACCGCCCAGGTCGGATTTCGCTGCATCTTTAACCGGCACCCCGCTGAGGTCGTTCAAGCCGGTCAGGACGGTATCGCCTTTGACGATCACAACCCGTTCAATCCCTGCAAGTAGCGAAAGATCGGCACTAAATGCCTTGGTATTTTCGCCTACGGCAAACGTTACCTCCGCACTCGGCACAAAAGCCCAGTCGGTACCGTTAAACCAAGCGAGTTTGTAAGTCGCCGCCGCTGCGGCACCATCATCGGCAAAGTTAACGGTGGGAGCGTAAGTAACGTTAGTGACCGGACTTCCATAAACGAACGTGGGGGTGTCGCTGTAAACGGGAGCATTCGTTGCGGCATCAAAACTTACCCAAGCGGATTCACCTGCTGTGTTGGTTGCCCGAACTTGGAATTCATATTCCGTGCCAGCGGTGAGTCCCGAAATGGTTGTGCCTGCCGGTGAAACCGACCCGACAAATGGGGTGAACGCACCTTCGGGAGCGGATTCTTTGGTCCGATACTGGACTTCATAATCTGCCGCCGCACCGCCCCATCCCGGATTGGTACTCGTGGCACCTACCACAGGAGCCGTCCATGAAAGAACAACGGTTGTGGTTGTTGCGCTCGCCTTCGCGATTCCTGTCGGTACAGCAGGTTTCGCAAGGGTTCCGTCCGTAAATTCAGAGTAAACTTCTGACCAGTCGGATGTTCCTTCCGAGTTGATAGCACGGATTCGGAACTCATATTCGGTATCACTAGCGAGGTGGATAAATGTTCCATAACTCGACAAGAAGCCGTCACCCATATTCACGCCCCACGATGACCATCCTTCGCCATCGGCTTCAGGTGCTTTGCCGCTGTTTTTGACCCGGTATTGTCCTTCATAACTCGTTGCCAATCCGCCACTGTTCGTCCATTCGACGAGCACGTATGATGACCCGCTATCTCTGGTGGCGAGATTGTCGGGTTTACCCGGTGCCTGAATGGTTCCATCAGCAGTTGCGGTTGCGGATGCAAAATAGCCTTGATCGGTAGCATTTGCGGCACAAATCCTGAAGTCGTAAGAAGTGCCGTGAGCGAGTCCATCGATTGTCGCACTACCTGCTCCAACCGCACCAGTCCACTTTGTCCACACGCCGTTATTAGTCACGGTAACGCCAGTGGGCTTATAGTAAATGTTGTATTGGGTTGCAGATGCTTCTGGGGAAACTGTCCACGTAAGATCGACTTCTCCATTGCTAGTACCCGTCGCGGCTACGAAGTTCGTTGCTACGCCGAAGTTCGTTGTGGTAAAGGTTGCGACCGTTTCTACAGTTGTGAATCCCGGTGACGACGACACGATTTTGATCGTGTATGTCTTGCCCGGAGTTAGTCCCGTCCAGAAGCGATACCCATCGGCATCAATGTCCGTGGTATAATCCTCACCGAGTTTCAACTTTGTGGTTCCGTCCCAGAGCGATACGTCGCCTTCCGCTGTAATACAGTTTTGTTCTACCCAAGACCCGACCACTAAGTCATTGATCCACGCTTGACGTGTAACCGTAGTCCCATTCACCCACCAAATCAGGATAGAACTGTCATTTGCCGACATTGTTTTAGTGGCACTGGGTGTCCAATCGGAGTCGGTATAGTCTTCACCATCGCCGATTGCCTTGACTTCGAATGTCCAGCCAACGACCCACCCATTAGCGGCAAGAAAAGCACCTTCCTCGTAGATGTCATAGAAATCCTCTGGGAAGGCGTATTGAGTTCCGCTTGGAACCGTAACCGGTGTTGAATAATGCCATTCTCCGGCGGCTTTTCCATCGAAGGCGACATCGAGTTTGTACCCATACCGGACTTGATATTCGGTCGCATTGGCGTTCGCATCCCACGTCATCGTGACAAATCCGTCCCACCAATACACTGTTGGAGTTCCCACCGGATCGACCAGGGCGACGTTCGTGACGACGAGCGGCACGGCGGCGGCTTTGACTTTGACATCGGTTTCTCCATAGGCGATGTTATCGGTGCCGTCGTTTGCGGTAATCGTAATCGCATATTCGCCGATTGGCAAGTCCGCTATCGCGACGGTGTAGGTGCCGTCATCAAACGTCCACGTCACAACCTCGTCACCACTGTCATCCACGATCGTCCAAGCATCATCAATGAACTCCCAGTCACCGCATTTATCGCCCTCTTCGGGATCGGCAATGGTGCCTGTACCAACAGTAACGTAGGCTGCCGAATCATCAAACGCGTCAACGGTCGAAGTGCCGGACACAACCGGTGTTTCCTCACCATCAGTCCAAGTGATCGTGTACGTTTCGGTATCTTCGAACTCTCCAAAGGAGACGACTACGTCGTCGCCAAACGTTACTACGGGTGCGTCCGGGGTAATAAGAATGTTCGGCAACTCGACTTTGACCTCGGCTTCGCCTTCGGCGATGGCTACGGTCGCTTCGAATGCCGTTACCGTAATCGTGTATGTGCCGAGTCCCAAACTCTCAATCGAAACGGTGTATGTGTCTGTGCCGTCGAACGTCCAAGTGGCATCGCTGTCCACGATTACCCAAACACTGTCATCATCGACCCACTCCCAATTACCACATGTATCGCCGTCATCGGGGTCGGCAACTGTACCTGTTCCAACGTAGGTTGCCAAAACATCAAATGCGTCAACCGTCGAATCGTCGTCCACCGCATCACCATCGGTCCAAGCGACCGTGTACGCGTCGGCACCGTCAACTTCTGCAAAGGAGACAACTACGTCGTCGCCGATCAGCACATCGTCCGCTGTGACTTCAATGGCTCCCATCTCTGCTGCCGCTAGTATCTCGATTTCCGAAGTGCTACTTTCCGCAACGGCATCTCCGTCACCAACAGCCACGTCATTATCGTAGCACGTTACCGTGAAAATATATTTGCCCGGGGCAAGACCTGTAATCACCACTTTCCAATCAGTGGTGTCACCAGCGACGACTGAAAAAGCGGAAACGTCAACCGAAGCATTCTTGTCATCAACACAGGTTACGACGTAGTTGCCCGCGACATCGCCAGCATCGAACGAGTCCCATTCAAGCGTGACCGTGCCGTCTTCTTCCTCAAAAGCAGTCTCATCCGTCTTGCTGGAATCAAAATTAGCAAGTTCCGGGAGTGATACCGGAGCCTCTTCGACTTCGACATCGAGTACCGCAGAAGCCCATGGGTCTGTACCTTGTGCATCACCAGATGCCAACAAGGCAAATTTATAGTTGCCTTCTAGGTAGTCGTCGATTGTTACCGTAACAACATCACTGTCTTCTGTCGCGGTATAGTCGCCCGAGGTGCCAATGTCCACTTGATTCCAAGTCGTACCATCGTCATTGCTCACCCACAATTCGTAGGATTGATTATCCGCATCGGTAAAGGCGTCATCATTCCAAGTCAAAACGATGTCTTCGCCTTCTGTAATCGTGGCTTCGGCTACCGCAAAACCCGTAGGATCGACAACCGCATCGAACTCCCAGCCTTCGACATCGGCATACGCGTCACTCATTGGGGTAGAGGCATTATGGGCAATAACGCGAATGTTATATTCTTCGCCTGCTGTCCAATTGGCACCACTGGACGAGACATCTATCGTCGCCGTCGTAGCGGGAAAAGTCCCAAGGACAACGTCGTCGCTTGACCAAGAACTGCCTGACGACAACTTCCATTCGACAGTGTAGTGGTCCAAAGGACCGCCCGTAGTGTCATCACCATCATAAGCTGTCCACGTTACCGTGACAGTGCCTGTGCCATCGTAAACGGCATTAACAACGGGATCTGCAATTGCCTCTAGTGGCGTTTGTGGACCTTGTTGGACTTCTACGATGTCGGATTGTTCGGGATTGTAGTCGTTTGCGAGCGACCAGGGGGTTACAGAGAGCATCTCCCTGCCTTCGAGTTCCTCGATTCTGCACTGTCTGCCGCGTCGTTGTTTGGCGGCTCTTTTCTTCGAGGAGGAGTTTGAGTTGTTACCAAAAAAATCGAATCTGCTGAAATCGAACTTCATAATGTGTTTATCCTTGTGTGAAATGTGTGAAAAGTAATCCTTTCGGAAACCACCCCGGCTTCCTTGCTTACTGGTTGTAACCCCGCCGCAATACGTCGGTATTGCACAAAACAAACGGGAGGCGGGAAAATCGAAAAACTCGTTATTTCCCTAGTACCCGGCTTTATTGTACCACCTATTACAAGACATTACAAGGGGGGATATACAAAATTTTCGTTTTTTTTCCAAATTTATCGAAATTTGCCATTTGGGTCTGAAAAGACCTCCCGAGAGGGCAAGGGGACAAAATTTTCAGGGGGTGCCGCACCCCGCAATAGACAAACAATCGTCTCTGTGTTAGAATGCAACGATAAATTCTACTGAACAGAAATAAAACCGAGGATGAAAACAAAGGCTGTAAGGTTGTACGGTAAAAATGATTTGCGATTGGAAGAATTTGAACTTCCCGCTATCAAGGAGAATGAAATCTTGGCAAAAGTCGTTTCGGACAGCATTTGTATGTCCAGTCATAAAGCGGCAATCCAAGGAGCAGATCATAAACGTGTTCCCAATGATGTGGCGAACAATCCCACGATTTTGGGGCACGAGTTCTGCGGCGAATTGGTCGAAGTCGGCGCACAATGGAAACACCAATTCAACGCGGGAGACCGATTTGCCATCCAGCCGGCATTGAATTACAAAGGTTCCCTGGATGCCCCCGGCTATTCGTATCCCTACATTGGCGGAAATGCAACGTACATTGTCATTCCCCATGAAGTGATGGAAATGGGATGCTTGCTGACATACAAGGGAGATGCTTTCTTCTACGGTTCCCTCGCGGAACCGATGAGTTGTATCGTCGGCGGATTTCATGCCAGTTACCACACCACCGGCGGAAGTTACGTCCACAAAATGGGCATCGTGGAAGGAGGCAATATGGCACTGTTGGCAGGTGCAGGTCCCATGGGGATTGGGGCAATCGACTATGCCATTCATTGCGACCGGAAGCCGAAAATGGTCGTTGTTACCGACATTGACGACGCAAGACTGAAACGAGTCGCCGAGATTCTAACGGTCGAAGAAGCGGCGAAGTGCGGTGTGGAATTGATTTATAAAAAATCGTCCGACCCCCAGGAATTGCTCGCCTTGACCGGAGGAAAAGGATATGACGACGTGTTTGTCTATGCACCGGTGGCGGCGGTGATCGAAGTGGCGGATAAAATATTGGGGAAGGACGGCTGCTTGAATTTTTTTGCCGGTCCCACCAATCCGGCATTTACCGCACCGTTCAATTTTTACAATGTGCATTACGCCTCCACGCATATCGTTGGAACCAGCGGCGGCAATACCGATGATATGATCGAATCGCTTCGCATGATGGAGCAAAAATTGATTGACCCGGCGGCGATGATCACTCACATCGGCGGCTTGGACTGCATCATTGAGACAACGATGAATTTGGACAAAATACCGGGCGGCAAGAAATTGATCTACACGCACATAGAAATGCCGCTCACTGCCATCGGAGATTTTGACAAAAGCGACTCGCCGCTGTTCAAAAAACTGGCGGGAATCGTGAAGAACAACAACGGTTTGTGGTGCGTGGAAGCGGAGAACCTATTGCTTACTGAACTCAAACGATAGTTATACCGCAAACGGGGACAGATTGGACGTTTTTTTCCATTTTCATGCCGTTTTCAGTAGAGCATACAACTCGTCCGTCGCGTATAGAGGTTTCCCAATGATGCAAGAGCCCTTCCACCCTCAGGGGGCAAAAGAAGGGCGTGTTTTTTGGCAAAATTTGCCATTTTTTCTCTTTATTCCGGTTATTTTGACCGAATTTGCCCATGGGATTCCCTACTTCCGCGATGAAACTCCGAAAACGTAAAGAGACCGAAATCGAATTGAGCGGACAAGATTCGTTTCTCGATCTTGTGTCGAATATCGTCGGTATTTTGATTATTCTCGTTATGGTGGCGGGAATTCGCGCTCAAAGTTCGTCCGCAAACGTAGGTGATTCGCCGAAAATTTCTGCTGATTCACGTACTCTCGCCGATATTGAGTCACGCTACCACGAATTGCAGACGAAGGGGGAAACGGCATTACGGTTGCGGATGGATGTCGAAGACCTACAAATCCAATCAGAAGTTGTTACGGAGCAACTTCTTCTGCAAAGCAAGGAGTATGCTGTCCTATTCGATTTAATGACTTCGATGCGGGCAGGAATTGAACTTGCCGCCGAAGAAAAGAGCCAGACGTTCAAAGAAAAAATCGAATACCAACGCCGACTCCAGGAGATTAACGCCGCTTTTGAGCAAATCGAAAAGGCAAAAACCTATTCCCGGAAGACACGACCGAAGGCAACGGTCTTGGAAAACATTCCGACTCCTTTGAGCCGAAGAGTTGAAGGAAAAGAAATTCATCTTCGATTGCTCGGCGGCAGGGTGGTGTATGTGCCCCTTGATGAACTGATCATCCAGTTAAGAGGGCACATCGGCGAAGAACAGTCCCGGTACAGTAAACAAAAAACGAACGTCGGTAAAGTGGGACCCATTGATAATTTTGAACTCGAATTTCTGTTGGCAACGCATGATCATGGAATTTACTTGCAATATGCGGAAGCCGTCCCGAAATGGGAACCGCTGGGACAACCGCTTCGGCTGGCACTGACTTCACCACAATCGGACTTACGCCGGAAACTCTCGATGTTCCAGAAGAACCTCTACACGGTAACGGTCTGGGTCTATCCCGACTCATTTGAAGAATATCAAGAATTGAAACAATTTTTACACGAACAGGGCTATTCGGTTGCAGCGCGACCACTGGTCACTGGAAGTGCCATCGGTATTTCGCCTTACGGTACGAAGTCTTCCACCCAGTGATTTATATGTTGAATGGCGAGGGATTGGACGTTTTCAAATGACTGTGCCTCTTCTGACATGTCGTCGGAACTGCCTACCTGTTTGATGGTTCCCCCGTTGACTCAATGCCTTTTTACCGTATAATCCCCGTTATTCTCACGTCGGAGGTACGGTCGGGGTAGTTTAGAAACAGAGCGAGGACGAAAACAATGGCGCGAATGCCCAAACGAGTCAAACATCGTAAAATCCAGCGAGGTCGTATCAAAGGTGAAGCGACCCGGGGAAGCGATGTTGTTTTTGGAGATTACGGTTTACAAACCCTTCAAGGGGGCTGGATTAGTGCCGCCACCATTGAAGCCGGACGTATTGCGGCGCAACAGTACCTCCGTACCGAAGGAAAGTTGTATATTCGTATGTTTCCGCACAAGTCGGTAACATCGATTCCCTTGGAAACCCGGATGGGTAAGGGAAAAGGAGAACCGGAATACTGGGCTGCCGTCGTGAAGCCGGGAACGGTCATGTACGAAATCGCCGGTGTGCCGGAAGAAACCGCTAAACTGTGTTTCAACCGCTTGGCACACAAAATGCCAGTCAAGTGCCGATTCGTTAAGCGAAAAACAATGTAGGAGTCCGCTTGCATGTAGTGGCGGTGCGTGAACAAACAGAACAATGAGTACAGTAAAAATTGCCGAATTACGTGATATGAGCGTCGATCAACTGGAAGCGACGCTGAAAGAAGCGAAGGAAAAGTTGTTCCATCTCCGCTTGCAGGCGCGGATGGAGCGTCTCGACTCTCCCAGTGAACTTAAAAAGAACAAGCGACTGATTGCAAGGATTTTAACCTTGAAGTCTCTGCGCAAATTACACAAGGAAAAAGCAGTATAATAAGAAAGGTAATATGCCGAAGCGAGTTGTGATTGGTGTCGTCAAGAGCGACAAGATGAAGAAGACGAGACGCGTCGAGGTTTCCCGGCTGGTCAAGTATCCGAAGTACGGAAAATACGTCAAACGCCGGACAGTCTGTTATGTCCATGACGAAAAAGAAGAGTCGGTCGTCGGCGATACGGTCGAGATCATTGAAAGCCGACCGATGTCCAAACTAAAACGTTGGCAGTTGGTCAGCGTTGTGGCGAAGGGAAATATCATTGATGTGGCAGCACTTCGTGCGGCGGCGAAGGAAAACGCAAACGCCAGCGGTTCATAGCATGAATGAAAGCCGGGAACGACGAGCAACGAAGTCCCCGAATATTTAGCCGGTACTCATGGGAATTGCTATCGTCTTCGTTCCCGACTTGCAGGACATTCCCGATTTCGTAAGAATCACGTCGTCCAACCCACGAGGTGTGCTATGAAAACATTCCAACTTACTCTTTACTCCCTGACGGCTACCTTGTGCGCCGCCGTTGGCGGCAAAATTGCCAACAAAAGATTAACACACCCATTTACAAGGGGTGCGTCCCAATTTAGTGGGAAAGGATTCTCAAAAATTTTAAGCAATAGCATTTAAGAAACGAGGTACTAGCCCTCTTCCCAGAGGGAGAGGGGACAAAAAATGGAAATTTATGCTGTTGCTGGGTATAGCCGAACGCATCCCTCTCCTTGGGACATGATTGTCAGCACTAGGATAAACGATATAATTATCTTTTCGCATGCACATGTACATGTGCATTTTGAAGCATGAGACATTTCGTCACGTTAAACGACATTACGACGCAAGAGTTCCACCGGATTCTCGAATTGGCAACAACTATCAAGCAGGAATTGATGCTGGGGGGAGCCTCCGCTCCGTTGGCAGGGAAAGTGATGGGAATGATCTTTGAAAAACAGTCTCTACGTACCCGAGTCAGTTTTGAGACCGGAATGTATCAACTTGGTGGAATGGCAATGAACCTCGGCGGTGAAATTGGCTTCGGCAAGCGGGAAGCGACCAAAGACATTGCCCAAGTATTGAGTTCGATGGTTGATGTCATTATGATTCGTGCATTTGAACACAAAAATGTCGAAGATTTGGCAAAGCATAGTGCTTGCCCGGTCATCAACGGACTGACGGATCAGGCGCATCCGTGTCAGGCGATGTCTGACATGATGACAATTTATGAAATTTTTGGTCAGTTGCAGGGGATTAAATTGGCTTGGGTGGGCGATGCGAACAATGTGGCGGCGAGTCTTCTTCAAGCGTCGGCGAAATTGGGCTTGAAAATGTCGATAGCGGCACCGTCTTCGTATCAATTTGATTCGGCAAAGGTTGAGTCCTTGATTGGACATTCGCCGGTTGCGGGATTCCAAGTTGAATTGTTGGATGATCCTGCGAAGGCGGTACGGGATGCTCATGTGGTCTATACGGACGTTTGGGTCAGTATGGGACAGGAGAGTGAAGAGGCACTGCGTAAGCAGTCTTTTGCGCCGTATCGTGTAGATGGGACGTTGCTTTCCAAGGCTCGGAGCGATGTGGTATTTTTGCATTGCCTTCCGGCGCGTCGTGGTTTGGAGGTTACGGACGAGGTGATGGATTCACCGCGGAGTCGTGTGGTTTTACAAGCCGAAAACAGGTTGCATGCGCAGAAGGGATTGTTGGTGTGGTTGCTCAACGAATCCGTAGGCGGATTGCCGGATTCACAGGGGAGTCCTATTGCTTGACGTGAAGCTGATTTTCGATACAATGGGAGTTGGATTTTGGGGGATTAGCTCAGTTGGGAGAGCGTCTGGCTGGCAGCCAGAAGGTCATCGGTTCAAGTCCGTTATCCTCCACTTGTAAAGCCTTGTGTAGCAAGTAGTTACGCAAGGCTAATTTTTTGTCCTCACGACTAAAAATTCCCAGCGCTACGCGGGCGCTACACTTGGGGTCAATAACAGTCAATAAGATTTTGGGATTTTACCCATTCACGATGCCCTGTTGGAGGGCTTGCAGGGCAATGCGATGCCTGCTATCGTATGCGGGAAGTCAAAAAATTGGAGAACGCTTCCGCCAGTTTTTCGTATGTCCGATTTTGTTTCGCGGTGGTTCTCGGATGATTTTTTGCGGAGTCTTAAGGTTGCTTTTCCGCAGGAGGAATCGGTTGATGTTCCACACTGGTTTTCTGATGGTGTTTCGCATAGGCTCGCCCCAGAGTTCGTTAAGGAATCGAAGCCACCGTTTGGGTGCTGGCGGATCGTTGTCAATAACGGTATTCAGACTGGATAAATTGAACCAATTGCGTACCAACCGCTCGGAAACATTCATCAGTTTACACACAGCCCTACGTTGTGTTAATGGCGAATGGAGGGTCAAATGTCCAAAAAAAATGACGAAAAATCCCAAAAAAGTGAAAATTGCTGCACCCTGTGGCTCTGTTGCTGGGAACGAGGTTGCGGGACAAGCGTTTCGCTGGTAGTGGCTGAAACATCCGCAACATCCGCACAATTTCTGTAACCCATTTAGTGTCAACCGTTTACGAAGTGCGGATGATTCTGCGGAGGTGGGTCTTTGGCATCCGCACCTCCGCAGTCTCACCATCTTGGGGGAAGCGGCGCCGCTACACGTCAATAATCTCGGCGTTTTCCGGCACTTCTGCCGGTTCCGACCAATGCGCCGCCATCTCTTGGGTTGCTTTTTCGACCGATTCACGCACCGGGTCGGTGGTAAGCCGGGCGTAAATCTCCGTTGCCTTCATCGACTTATGCCCCAGCGATTTGCCGATAATTTGGAGCGATGTACCGCCGAGGGCTTGCCAAGAGCCAAGCGTCCGCCGTAAATCGTGTATCCGCACATCCGTCAAACCGGAACGTTCGCGTATTCGCTCCCACGCCTTCTTTGGATCGACAACAGCACCAGCACCTCGCTCCGAAGGAAATACCCAATCGGCATGTTTATCCGAGGCACTAAACCGCTCATTGAGAATCGCTAACGCATTAGTGGACAGCACCACTACTAACGGTGAGCCATTCTTCATCGTTTCACCTGCCACAAACCAAAGACCGCGTGATAAATCGAGTTCCTCCCACCGCATTTGGCAAACGTTACGCTTACGTTGCCCAGTAAACAACAGTACGAAAAGCAAATCACGCCAAAGCGGTGGCTCTTCCATCACCGCATCGTAGAACAATTTGAGTTCGTCCGGCATCAAGAACCGCTCACGCGATTGTTCCTGAAAGAGCCGTACATTGAGGCAAGGGTTCGCACCGGTATAGCCGATTTCATCACCAACGCGAAAGAGTGACCGGACAAGTTGGAATGCTCTGTTTGCCTGATAATGTCCGTTTTTCTTACCGATACCTTGATGCCACTTCACAATATCCGCCTTGGTCAAAGTGGTCAGTTGTTTGTTCTTGATGGAGGTACAGTATTTCTGAAAAACCCGGTCGTCCTCTTTCCAAGTCTTTTTATGCACCTTGGCGTATGAGTCGAGCCAGTAGTTGAACAGTTCCCCCAGAGTGGCGGCATTGTTTTTGGTTCGTCTGGCTTGGTGCGGATTCCCGCCTTTGACGATCTCACCCGTGAACTTCTGGGCTTCCTTCCGGGCATCGTCAATACTGGTATCTGGAAAACTGCCGATACGGATGCGGGTCGGTTTGCCGTTAATCCGCTTGTAGAAGTAGAAGGACTTCGAGGCGTTGGCGGTAATAACGAAAGTCAATCCGGCGACCTTGGCATCGCGGTAGGAATCTCGACCGGTCTTGGGCGGTTTAATGGCTTCAAGGCGGGAATGAGTGAATGGAAATGCGTTATTATTGTTTGGCATCGGAAATCATTATTTGTTCGAGGGAAAACCAACCGGCGTGTCCATCTTGAGCGTACCGAAACATACGGAAAAAATCCCTTTGACCAAGTAAAACAAACGGCATGGTCTGCTCGATAAAATCACACGGAAATTCAATCGTTTCAAAAGTTTGAGACACATCACCTTCTGCTTCTTTGGGAAACAACACGGTCAACTTTGTGGAATGGACAAATGTTCGTATCTTTCCTTTACCAATACCGGAAGCGAATGATTCCGATATTCCATTTTCGAACGAATGCCCTAAAAGTGGACATAATTGCGCAGGTACGGCACTGGTATCGGCTCCCGTATCAATCAGTGCTGGTACTTCAATAGGCAGGGCAGAAGGGTCATGCGGATTCTCCAATTTCACCCAGACAATCGGGCGTTTATCAAATTGATAGACCGCTTTTTTACCATTCATAAAGGACTCCATCCAAGTAGGCATTCGACTTAGGATTGAGCATCGAAAGCGTCAATAACGTCGGACGTTTCATTTTGTGCTCTTTGATATAGATCGCCGTTTCTTCGGCAGTCTTAAACTGTCCGACAAACTGACTTCTACCTTCAAAAAGGACGAACTCCCCTCCGTCTTCTGTTGTGGGTGCCGACCGTAATAACGCTTCAACTTCATTCATGGGTTATTCCTTTCAGGAGTATAGGTGATTGTATCAAATGTTTTCTACGCCGGCAACGGCGGATTTTATCCGTCATTGTGTAAGTTTTCGTTGTGATTGTTCTTGTGAGTTTCCTCGAACTCCTCGATCCACTCCGCTAGCTTTTGTTGCAATAATCCCTTATCGGGCAGGTACAAACTGTATTCGGAAGCGTAGATATTTGAGTCTTCCGGCAGGGTGAGTTCCACCACGCTATCGTTTTTCTTTTTGCAAAGCAGTATGCCAACGGTGGGCTTCTCGTAGTCCTTCTTCACATAGCGGTCAAAGTAATTGACATACATTTGCATCTGCCCCAAGTCCTGATGCTTTAACTTCTCGGTCTTCAGGTCAATCAGCACATAGCACTGTAAGAGGCGGTTGTAAAACACCAAGTCCACCCAAAAACTGTCCTCGTCATAAGTAAATCGCTTTTGCCGCGATTCAAACAGAAAACCCTTGCCGAGTTCAAGTAGGAATGTCTGCAATTTAGAGATGATGGCTGATTCCAAATCTGATTCGGAATATGTCGCATCTTCTTCCAAGCCAAGAAATTCCAACACGAAAGGACTCTTTATCATGTCATGCGGCTTCTCAATCGTTTGCCCCTCGCTTGCAAGCCGCATAACTTCGGTCTTATCACGAGACAGGGCAAGCCGCTCATACAGGCTACTGTGGTATTGCCGTTGAAGTTGCCGGACTGTCCATTGCTGATTGGCGGCTTCAATTTCGTAGAACCGCCGCTCTTGGTCGTTCTTGATCCGCATAAGGATCAGATAATGCGTCCAGCTCAATTTGAAAAGGTCAGTCAGTGTCTGACCTTTTTGTGGCGGGGAGAAAAGGGCAATCAATGATTGCCCTTTCTGCTCAGCGCTGCCTTTTCCCAATTTCGTAATCATTGATTGCGAAATTGAGGGTGCGTAGGTCAGGTAAAATTGCCTGAAGTTTTTCAAATTCCGAGTGGAAAATCCCTTTCCGTATAGTTCGGTAAGATATTCCGCCAGTTCACGTATCAATCCGCGACCGTATTCGGCTCGTTTGTTGCCGCCCTGCTCTTCCTCGACAATCATTCGCCCGATTTCAAAGTAGGTAACGCACATCGTCAAATCGGCGGTACGTCCTACATACGCCCGTGCTTGCTCAATGATGGCGGCAACACCATCAAAGAAGCCGTCATCGCCGGAAACGATTGTGGATGTTTTTCCATTATCCATAGGTGCATTCTAGTCGAAACGAGTCTCGATTCAAGGGGTCAGTTTTGCGAGTTATTGCCGACCATCTGGGTCAGTCCAGATGGACAAATGT
>Ga0082212_10002500_pt1 | contig 26766 bp, 22 predicted proteins | sample TergutNt197P3_FD_71548 | JGI IMG/M metagenome (GOLD analysis project Ga0082212, IMG submission 71548) | Neocapritermes taracua P3 segment gut microbial communities from Petit-Saut dam, French Guiana - Nt197 P3 | ecosystem: Host-associated > Arthropoda: Insects > Digestive system > Gut ...
GAAAACCTTCCAGGTTGCCTGCGGATTTTCGCCTTGCCTGTCGACAAAAATCCGGCGGCCTAATGTCAAACTTATTTAGTTACAGCCCCTTATTCGCCTTCTTTATACAGTATAGTGTCCTTTTAGGGGATTATCAAGCCGCTCACACTCTGGTATACTCTGGTATAAATTGGTATAAATTTGCGGTAGAAGTTTGCTTGAAACCCTCAGATTGATCCGGAATTTGCGTATGGAGATGTCATATGTTATAAGTATTTAAGGAGCTGGAATATATAGTAGACCTTTTCTGGCACATAAGAGGGAGTGAAAAGTGAAATGAAGCCGGAACTCGCTTTATGCGCGCTGGGCGCGTTGGATGGAGACATGGACGCGCTGCTCGCATACACAGGAAACGCGTTCCAACCCCGCAGAAATATAGGCGGCGATGATGATCTGTCGCCGCAATGGCCCGCCATGTGGAACAAGGTACAGGCGGTCTGTGCCCTGCCGCCTCGCCTTGAGTTGTTCGCGTCCGCCGCCGGAGTGATCCCCATCGTGTACCCCGGCAGCGTAGCCGACTTTGAAAAACTCCTGCGTGAAATTGTGTACAAGGGCAGAGACATCCCACCCCTCATCGAAAAGATGGGGGCACAGTTTTTATCTGGTAAGACGCTGCGGTTTATCATTCTGTCCGGCAAGCCGTACAGCGGCGTCCAAGCGGCAGAGATGGGGCTTGCAGAAACAGAGTGGCTCGAAAAGTCTATGATCATCCGCAAACACCATGAATGCGCCCATTACTACACCAAGCGCTTTTTAGGGTCATCGCGGAACAATTTGCACGACGAGCTGATCGCCGATTTTTGCGGCCTATACGCTGCTTTTGGCACATATCGCGCGGAATGGTTTGAAAAGTTTTTTGATATCCGCTTTGGTATTTACACCAAAGACCTGAGCGTCACAGCGGCAAACGTCATCCGCACACTGGCGTCCGCTGCGGCAAAGGGTGTTGAAGCGTGGAGCAAAACGGAGGAATTTACGCGATTGGACGAAGCCGGGCGGATCGAAGCTTTGGCGGGAAAAGACTTGTTGGCTTATGTCGGAGATCAGAAAACATGTTGAAGACAACCGCCTGAGAATCCATGTTAAAGGCAGCTATGCAGCTATATTGAGAAAAAAGCAACGCAAGGGTGTGTTTTATTCTTGACGTTGCAGTGCGTCTTCAATGATTTTAACTGTTTCATCCGGAGACTCTACGCCAATGATAATTTTAAAAAAGTCATCACTAGGAGGTTTTAAATGTGGTGTGAGGATCCGATGATCTCCTGCATCTTTTAGTTCTATGATAACTGCTTTCTCATTACGTTTAAGGTCATAAAATATTCTCTTACCTTTTTGTACAAAAGTTCCACCAAAATACCATCCATATAAATCCGTACCCCATTCTTTTTGGCCAGGTTTAGGTGTGTTTTTCCAGGCTTCAGTGCTGACTGCCGCACCTTTAACCGTGTCTAAAGGCACAGAAAATTCGCTTTTAAATGTGCCGATTTTTCTCCTTATTCCTTGCATGCGTATAACTATTTGGTTGTCTTTAACCTCTACTACTGCCATTTTATTTTAATGCCTCCTTTTGTCTTGACACATACTCATAATCAATTTTGGGGTTCCGTCTGTATATAAACCTCACACAGCAAATTGTTACATATTTTATGTGCTTTTCTTTGCCAATTTCCCGGTTACTAATCAAAGATCCCAACCATATTCATTAAATATTTCGCATTGGTCGTATTTGATTTTCCCTGCTTTATTTTGTAGGGAAAGCATATTCTGTCTTCCTCGTAATGTTCGGAAAAACTATAATTTTTCATTCTCTTATAATAACTTGTCAGCTCGCACAGCTCTAAGTCATGAGTTGAAACAAGACCAACCGCCCCTAAATCATTGAGTTTTTCAATGACCGTTTTTGCCCCAGTCAGCCTGTCTACAGAATTAGTCCCCTTAAATATTTCATCAATCAAAAACATCATGCCCGCGTGTTCTTTTGCAAAATCTATGATTTTCTTGATTCGTTTTAACTCAGCATAAAACGTAGAAATCCCCTCATTCAAATCGTCAGTGATCCGCATTGAGGTAACAATATCAAAGAGGGATACGCACATTTTTTCGGCGCACACAAAGCCGCCGGAACGTGCCAGGACTATATTCACCCCCACTGTCCGCAAGAACGTGGTTTTGCCCGACATGTTTGAGCCGGAAATAATAAGAATCGTATCGTTAAAATTAAATTCGTTATTCACCCTGCTCTCATTCAACAGCAAAGGGTGCCCCAGTGCCTGGGCTTCCATGGAACATCCTTTTTCGTTTAGGGTGGGCAGGCACGTAGTATCGCAGACATTTGGCAAATGGGACAAACACAGCAGGCTCTCAAATTCACCTATAGCAGAAAACCATTCCTCAGTCCTGTCTGCATATTTGCGTTTCCACCCTTGAAACGCAAAGACGCATCCATAGTCCCACAGAAGGAAGATGTTGACAATGAAATAGATTAAAAAATTATGTTTTATGCTTATTCTGTTCGCTATTTTGTTTAAGTCCTTTATAGCCTGCGCCGCCTCGTTTAACTTTTTCTGGATCTGCTTCAGGGGTTCACAGGAGAAATTCTTGCTCGTCAGAATATCTATGGCTTCAGCATAGGCATCTAATTTATGGGGCAGCTGTGTCATAATTCCTAAATAATTTTGGATTTTGGCAGCGCCTAAACCCCATACAATGGCTTGCATCCCCGCCATGAACGCCCCCAGAAAATACAAGGTAGTGAGTTGGAGCGCCAACCCCACAATAATAAACAGTAACGTCAGCATGGGCACATAGGTCAGGAGGATTTTGAACACCTTACTCTTTATAAACTCTGTTTTGTTGTGCAGCGTTTCATTAAGTTTTGCAGAAGACTCCATACCGGTTTTTGAGAGATAGTACTGCATTTTGCCGGAGAATTCAATGTCAGTGCTTAATTCAGCAATGGCTTCCTGCCTTTTCTGCAATTCCGAACGTTTGTAGGCAGGACGCAATAAGTCCTTTGCGAAGGCTTGGCGACCGTGCCATGTCTGGGTTGTGTTCAGAAATTGAAACAATGATTTTTTTCCAACAACATCAAGATCGCAAGCATAAGCATGGTCATCATCAACAAATTCAGATCCTATGTCCCGAAAGGCCGCCCATTTGCCGGTAATTCTGTCTATATGCTGTTGGCAAATAGCGATCATTCCTTTTGAGTAGTCCATTTTGTTTCCGAGCTTGGCATGATAAATCCATAGCCCTACTAAGACGATAAGTGTAAGTGAGAACAAAAGAATGATTTCCAAAGGAAATTGTTTTGAAAACAATAAATACCCTATAAAACCGACGAATAAGACAAGAAGCACCTTGACACGGCCTATATTGTTAAAAATCCGATCCATCCTTTTTAAGTAGCTTTCGTGTTTTTTAATAAGAACAAGAAATTTATTCTGCAAGCCGGTTTCCCCTCCCCTGTAATCAATTCCACGCAAAAACCTCCACCTTTTCCCCCACCCGTGCACAGAACAAGTACCAAAACCCTCCTTCCTCAGACACCCCCATTTCAGGCAGCACCTTCTCCGTCAAACCCCCTCCGCTCAAAAACTCCCGGGGCACATCAAAACCAAAACAACTGACAGAAGTCCTCCTCGCCCACTGTCTCCTATCCACCATATGTCCCCCCGGCAAACGGCAGCGCCAGACCTCCTTATCCTGCTGCACATAACAGCCATCACCAGCCCCCTCCGCCGGACCCGCCAGCCACTCCGGCAGATTTTGAGCCGGGTTCCCCGCCAAATAATAATCAAAACGCAGCGCCTCAATACAGCGCGCCCGTGCCTCATCATCCAGAATTTCCAGCAAAAAAGGATGCAGCATATCCATCAAATCCCGGCGGCTCCATTGGCGCCCAAACCCTCCCCTCGCCAGCCAAAACCCAGCCAGCCGCCTAAACACCTCCGAAAAAGACCCCAATTCCCCCACCATAGCCTCCAGGCCATAGCGCAAGACCCCCCCGTTATAATATTTCTCCAGCATATCCTCAATGCGATGCAGCTCCAAAAGATCCTCATAGCTCAGAGCCCCCGTTCTCAAAACCTCATAGGGCGGATCCGGACTCGCCACAATCCCATACCGCTCCCCCTCCTCAGCCAAAGGCGCCCCCTTAAGCATCTTTAAGAACCCCAGCTGCAAGCGCCCCGGACGCACCTCCATCACCCGGTCAACAGACGCCAGAACAGCCGCCTTATCCTCCCCAGGCAGCCCCGCGATCAGATCCATATGGATCGGAATCCCGCACTCATGCTGAAGATATCCCGCCTTAGCCGCCCAAAAACATCCGCCAGCCTCTCCACATCCATATACCGCACCCCCGTCTCCCCAGCCGACAAACAGTACGCACACTGAAACGGACATCCCCGGGACGCCTCCACATAGACATATCGGTTCGAAAAATCCTCCTCAACGTTATGGTTCACCCCTGACTCCGCGTAATTATAAGGATCCACCCACCATGAAGACTCCACACCTGTGTCTGCCGCACAGTGCCCATTGCAGCCGATATCCTTCCCCTGCGCATGAGTGTCCCGTCCTGTCAATCCACGCTGCCGGCGCGGAACCTCCCCCCGCAAGCAACACACCACAAACTCCGCTAAAACCCCTTCACCCTCCCCAGACACAACCCAGTCCACCTCCGGATTAGCCGCCAGAAACTCCTCCGCACCAAAAGAAACCTCCGGCCCGCCGCAGATAAAAGACGCCTCAGGACACACCAAGCGCAGCCGCCGGATCACAGCCGTCATCTGAGAGATATTCCAAATATAGCACGAAAACCCTACCACATCCGGACAACACCGATAAATATCTCCAACGATATTTTCCACACTCTCCTGCAGTGTGTATTCACGGCAAAGAACCTCACAGGAAGACACCGGCGCCCTTTGCCGGAGCGCCGCCCTCAAACAGCGAATCGCCAAATTCGTATGGGTATAACGTGCGTTAAGAGCCACCAAAACCAATTTCATAATCACTAAGAGAATACCACAAAAAAGCCTTCAGGGCCAATTTGCAGCTTGGCCCAAAACCCACGTAAATTCCCCGAAAATTCCCAAATTGACCCAAATGAAATACACTTGTAACCCTCCTTACTTTATGCTAAAATTCACATGGGTATCATAGTAGTACGGAGGAGAAACAATGGATAAAAAGAAACTCCTGTCCACAAGACTTCTATCTCTATTCATCAGCGTCTTATTGGCCTTCTCCTTGTCTTCCTGCGCAACAATCGGGGATACCGTAAAAACATTTGTAGACAACCTCGACCCCCTAAACAGCTATTTAAACGATCTGGCTCGTGATCAAAATCCTGCAGAACAGCCCCGCGTACAAATATCAGAAGATTTTTCACCCATCAGCTATACTCACAAACATGGCTACAGATCCTTAACCCCTGATGAAAAGGCAGTCTATGACAAAATCCATACCGCGTCCATAAACTACCATCGTTTTCTTGATCTGCGAGAAACCCCCGTGCCCCCCAACGATTTATTCCGCATCTTTTATTACTATATTGATGATCATCCTGAATCCTTTTGGCTATACCCTCAAATAGAAAAATATTTCCATAACGATAAGAGGGATTTGTGCCTGGGCGCCTTACTGCGCTACACAGATAAAAATGATATTGATCAGTACAATGAAGATTCAGATGAGCTTGACACTAAGGTTTCCAACACGAAATTGACCCAAATCCGTGAAGAATTTAATAAAAAGATCAATGAACTTCTCGGCCTTCTCTCTCCTAATGATGATGTCCTTTCCAAAGAAATAAAAATTTATAACCATATTGCAGAAAACGTCAGATATGATGATGATTTAGCCGACCAAGTTCTCTCAGGCAGCGTCAAACGACCGATCATGCAAAGCGCCTACGGGGCTGCCATCGAAAAATCTACTGTATGCACAGGGTTCTCAAAATTGTTTTTGCTGTTGATGAATTCCACAGGGATAGAATGCATGATACAACACGGAACCCTGGAAGGCGTGGGGCATGTATGGAATATCATCAGTATAGACGGAAATTACTATAACGTTGATGTGACCCAATCCACTTCCATCCTTAACGAAAAGCGGATTATTGATTACCCCTTTTTCAACACGACAGATCAAGTTATCCAGAAAACTCACACCATTAAGCCGGCTACCTTGTCCAGCAGCCTTGTCCAAGTGAGCTATGACGTACCTGCCTGCACGTCCTATGACAAAACCTTCGATACGTTATTTAGCGTTAAGGTTGAAGGCAATGTTTTCAATCAACAAGACTTCTCAGCAAAAATCAAACAGCTGTACACCTACAATCTGTCAATGGTCTATTTCATTTTCCCTGATGGAACACCCAAACGGACAGTCCAAAATTTCCTTGACACCCATATTCACAACATGAAGAATCTTTGCTCACGTTATTACACCATGGAAGATTACTATAGTTACAGAGAAGACACCGGCAAAGCCTTCATAAAATTGCATCGAAAATGAAAGAGTGACTTCCATTAATTTCTTATAGGTTGCCATATGAACCTTTTCATGATACGATGAATAGGATCCAATCATCCCATTGCCATCAAAAAATACGGAGGTTTTTATGTACGCTCTTCAACTTGAAGACATCCCGTTTCAGGAAATCACATTAGCCGCACAAAAAGAAATTGAAGCTTGGCATACTCCTTGGGCCTTACGCAATTCAGAGTGTCATTTCAGCACCTTGTTCATGTGGCAGCCCGTCTGCCAAACCTCTTATGCCATTGTCGACGGCATTCTCCTCATTCGCTTTGATTGCTATAGGGATGATGAATTCCTGATGCCGCCCCTGCCTGCTTCCCCTATGCATTCCTACCGCAAAGCTCTCGGGCTGGCCATGGAATATTTCTCCATGCGGGGTAAGAGATTGGTCATGCGTGGCATCACGCCGGAAATTAAAGAGCGCATGGAAAATATCATGCCCGGACGATTCATTTTCACCCGCGAACGCGATTGCGACGACTACGTCTACTCAGCAGAAAAACTCGCCACATTGCGCGGCAATAAATACCATAGCAAACGTAATCATATCAACAAATTTCATTCCTTATACAGTTACGAATATGAACCCTACGACGCCTCTCGCCATGCCGAAGACTGCATGCATCTCAATAAACTCTGGCGCCAGAGCAAAAACAGCAGCGAAACCCACAGGATGATAGACCGTGATCATGAAGCTGTCCGGCGCTGCCTGCTTTATGCTGACCGATTGAATCTGCAAGGAGCTGTGATTCGCATCGACGGCAATATTCAGGCTTTCACCTTGGGAACCCAGATCTCTCCTGACACAGCCATCATCCACATGGAAAAAGCCAATGCTCAGATCCCCGGTCTCTACCCTCTGATCAACCAACTCTTTATACAAAACAACTTTGCCCATTTAACATATATTAACCGGGAAGAAGACCTGGGCATTGAAGGCCTGCGCAAAGCAAAGCTTTCCTATCATCCGGAGTTTTTAATTGAGAAATACAAAGCCAGACTGGCCCACTGAATTAATAATAGATAAGGGTCACCTGCCAGCTGATCAGGCCCGGGAACTGTGGTCTCTTGCTTTTCCTGATGATACCAGCGCCTTTAAGGATTGGTTTTTTGCCGCTCAATTTTCCCATTTGTGGTGCTGGTCTGCCCGGGAAAAGGACAAGCTTCTGGCCGTCGTGTATGCTATGCCCTATACCTTGGTATGCCGTGGTAAAACCATTCCCGCTCCCCTTATTTTAGGGGTTGCGACCCATCCTGACGCTAGGCGCCGCGGCATAATGCGCAAACTTTTGGAGAATGTCCACCATGACTTGGCGCGAACATGTCCGGCTGCGTGTCTGCATCCCTTTGATTTCGGCTTTTATCACAAACTTGGTTATTCTGTGGTCTCTGAGCAGCTGTCTGTCCGTCTCCCGGCAGCAGCCTTCTCAACCTATGAGCCTTGCGGTTTTGTCGACACGGAACCTGATTTTGCCCGACTGGCTCTGATCAACCGTCGGCACACACAGCACATGGGATTTTTCGCCTTGCGCGATGCCTCCTTGTTAGCACGGCGGTTTGCCGATCTCCAAACAGGCGGCGGTTTCTGTATTGTGAATAATAATGCGTACGCCTTTGTGGATCCCGCAAACACTCCAAACAATCCAAGCAATCCAAACACTCTCAACAATTCCTCTGCAAAAATCTTGCGGCTTTCTGAATTCTCCTATACGAATCACTTGGCTGGGTGCTCTCTGCTGGCTTCTCTATCCCAATCCTTTGCCGCATCCCAGGTCGAATTTGCCCTCGCGGGTGATGACGCCCGGCAGTGGCCGTTTCCGCAGGAATCGTCCTGTGAGCCAAAGTCATCCTGCACACTGACACGGAACCCCTTTCTAATGCTTAGAGGCCTTGATATCCCCGCTTTGGCTACAGGTATGTATGCACCCTCTCTCTCCCACGCCTCCCGCCCTTTACATAGAGTCTTGCATATACATGATGACACTACCCGCTGGCAGGTTACTGTGGCCGCCGGAATCGTTACCCTGTCCCCTACAGAAACCCCCTGGGATGTCAGCCTAACCCGCGACCAGCTCATGCGATGGATTTGCGGGTACAGCGACGCTGAAGCGTTAGCCGCTGAAGGTGTTGCCCAGGCTGACTGTTTGAGTTTTTTGCCCAAGCTTTCCGCCTTCTTTTTTGATATGTACTAATGCGGGCTTTGCCCGCAAGTGGTCAGTGATCAGTGGTTAGTGGTCAGTATTGGATTTTGTTGTTTTTTATTGACTTTCGTGTCTGTAACAAAAGCCTCAGATCATCGGCTTTTACAGGTAGCACACGCCAACGGCCCTGTCAGTTGCTGTTATAGGAAATACATCCTCAGCCATACAAACAACACAACCCTCGCCCCGTTTCATATCAGGGATTTTGTCAAGCTGCCTGAATGCGGCTATATCGTCCTTGTCGCAGTTTGTGTGTTTCTTGATTTCAATAGGATAAAGGGCGCCGTTGCGTTTGATAAGCAAGTCAATCTCATTACCATCTTTGTCACGAAAAAAATAGAGGTTCATATGGGGAGTTACACCGTTTGAATTCGCCCATGACTTGATAATTTCGCCGATGACAAAGGTTTCAAAGATCGCCCCCGACATGGCTCCGTTTTGCAGAACCTGCGCATTATCCCAGCCGATCAAATAGCTTGCAAGACCTGTGTCCAGAAAATAAGCTTTTGGGGTTTTTATGAGCCTTTGCAGAACATTGTTGTGGTATGGTTTCAAAACATACACAATGTTTGACGCCACTAAAACTGAAAGCCATTTTTCAGCGGTTTTCTGGCTGATGCCTGTGTCCTTCGCCACATCAGCAATGTTGAGCAGCTGTCCTGTTCTTGCCGCCATGGCGATCATGAATTTCTCGAATTGCAGTAAGTTGCCGACTTGGCCGAGCTTTGAAACATCACGGTCCAGATAGGTTCGAACATAGCTTGAATAAAACCGCGACCAGTCTGTGCCGCTTTCCACGATTTCAGGGAAAAAACCACGCCAAATGTTCTGCCACACCTCCTTGTATTGGAGCGGTTTGAGATCGCGCTTTTTCATATGCTCCCGTTTTTTTAGATACTCTTGTGTCGGCATAAATGCCTCGCAAAAATCATCGCCGAGAATTTCACGCATAGAAAGCCCATAAAGATCAATGAGGGTGATCCGCCCCGCCAGGCTCTCAGTCATATTCGTCATCATTTCGTAACGTTGGGATCCGGACAGCACGAACGCGCCTTTCGCTCCTGTCTTATCAATGTGAATCTTGACATACGAAAAAAGTGAAGGGGCATATTGAATCTCATCAACAAAGACAGGAGGTTCGAATTGGACGAAAAATTCCTCCGGCCGTTCTAACGCGAGCCTAAGCACTCTGTTCTCATCCAATGTCACTTCTCTATGTTCTGTAAACAAGGTTTTCAATACGGTGGATTTTCCGACTTGCCTTGCGCCTGTTACGCAAAGGGCGCCTTTTTCATTGATCGCTGATCTTAACACATTTTCAATATGCCGTTTGATATACATGGCCCTTCCCCACTGTCTATTTTTAAACCACGATTATACTATAGACGGATTTATCAAAAAAATCAACAGCTTGACAGCCCCTTATCCTATTAGAGACCGAGGAGGTACTCCCCCTGATTTCACCCGTTGAACCACCTCATATAAATAGTTCATCGCTTGCAGAGGCGTCATCCCATCGAGATTCACCTCAAGGAGTTCCCTGAGTACCGGATGGTCTTCCTCTTTCTCCCTCGCAGTACCCATATGGCCTCCCCCGGCGCGGCCCTTTTCCGCCCCGGCCCCGAAACGTCCCTTCTCCAATTCCCCCAGCAGCGCCTTCGCCCGCCTCAGAATCTCCGGCGCAATCCCCGCAATCTTAGCCACATAAAGCCCATAGCTGCCCTCAGCGCACCCCGGCAGAATTTTATGCAGGAAAACAATATCCTGACCCCGCTCCCGCACCGCCACATGCAAGTTAAACACAGCCGGATGAGTCTCCTCCAAAGCCGTCATCTGATGATAGTGCGTGGCAAAAAGCGTCTTGCTGCCCAACTCCGGATTCTCAACAATATGCTCCGCAATCGCCCACGCCAGGCTCAGCCCGTCAAAAGTCGACGTGCCGCGCCCCACCTCATCAAAAATCAGCAAACTCTCCGAGGTCGCATGCCGCAAAATCGACGCCACCTCCGTCATCTCCACCAAAAACGTACTCTGCCCCCCAGCCACATCATCCGACGCGCCAATACGGGTAAAAATCCCATCCACCAAAGACAGCGACGCCTCCTGCGCCGGCACAAAGCTCCCCATCTGGGCCATCAGAGAGATCAGAGCCACCTGGCGCATATATGTAGATTTTCCGGCCATATTCGGCCCCGTAATCAGCGCAAAAGACCTCTCCAAGGACAGATCCGTGTCATTAGGAATAAACCCCTGAGCCTCCGTCTGAGACGTCCCATGTCCTTCCCGAAACCTCATATGCTCCACCACAGGATGACGGCCGTCACGAATCCGAATCACCCCATCCCCGCGCAAGCCCGGACGCACATAATGATAACGCGCAGCCGCCTCAGCCAGCGCCACAAATCCATCTATCTCAGCCAAAACATGAGCCGCCCGGATAATCTCCGGCGCCCGCCGAAGCGCCTCCGCCCTCAAATCCGAAAAAATCTCATACTCCAGCTCATACAGCTCATCCTGGGCCGTCAAAATCTTCGCCTCATACTCCTTCAGTTCCGGCGTAATATACCGTTCCGCATTAACCAGCGTCTGCTTACGCTCATACTCCCCCGGTACCAGATGTTTATTGGCATTGCTGATCTCCAGATAATATCCAAAAACCCTGTTATATCCGACCTTCAAAGAGCGAATACCCGTCCGTTCCCGTTCCCGATTTTCCAGCCGAACCAGGAACTCCTTGCCCCCCTCCGACAAGGCCCGCAATTCATCCACCCGAGCCAAATACCCAGGCTTAACCATCTGTCCCTCTTTCACAGAAACCGGGGCGCCCGGATCCAGCGCTTTGCACAATTCCTCCCCCAAATCAGCCAACTTATCCAACCCGCTCCGGAAAACCGCAAAGCATTTCTCAGCACATTTCTCCAACACGCAGCACACATCCGGAAACACCCCCAAAGTTTTCCCCAACATCAGCAACTCCCTGGCCGACCCCTTACCATAAGACAGCCGGCCCAGCAGCCGTTCCATATCATACACCTGACGCAGCAGAGCTGTCATATCCTGTCGCAGAAAAGAATGCCTCACAAAAGCCTCTACCACATCCAGCCTCTGTTCAATCTCCTGCCGTTCCACCAGAGGCGACCCGACCCAGTACCTGAGCAGACGCCCCCCTGAAGCCGTATTCGTAAAATTAAGCACCTCAAAAAGAGTTCCCTGATCGCCAGTCCCCTTGCCGCCACCCTCCCGCAGCGTCTCCACAAGCTCCAGATTGCGCCGCGTCCAGCGATCCAGCATCATATGCCGCGCCGCCTGATTTAAAGTAATCTCAATAAAATGTTCCTGCCCGCTCTGAGGCAAACAGACAGTGATATACTTCCACAGAGCCCCAGCCGCCCGCAAGGCCGTTGGATACCGGTTCAGCATATCACTCTGGGCAGAAAACCGCTCCAGCAGACCCGCCTCCTCCCGAAACCAAGACTTATCCTGATACGTCACAAGCCAAGGCGACGTCAGCGACTCCAAAGGAGACTGCGTCGACTCCTCGGAAACGATCAGTTCAACCGGATCCACACGGCTCAGCTCAGCCTGAAGGTGCGGCAAAAAAGGCGTCTGAAAAATCGCCAACATTCCCGTGGTCAGATCAGCATAAGCCAGCCCCCACTCCTTGTTATTCCCAAAAACACACGCCAAAAACGACTGCCGCGTCCCCGCTTCAGCTCCCGCCCCTTCGGCGCCGCCTTCCATCAAAGTCCCCCGGGTGACAATACGCACAATCTCCCGCTTAACAATCCCCTTAGCCGCCGCCGGATCCTCCACCTGTTCGCAAATGGCCACACGGAACCCCGCGTTCACCATTTTTGTCAAATACCCCTCCAAAGCATGATAGGGTACCCCACACATAGGAATACGCGTTCCTTTCCCCGCTTCCCGGGAAGTCAGGACAATCCCCAGAACAGGCGCCGCCGTTTCCGCGTCCTCTCCAAACATCTCATAAAAATCCCCCAGCCGGAAGAACAAGATCGCTCCACAAACCTGAGCCTTGATCTCATAATATTGCTTCAGCATGGGAGTCAATGCTTTAGGCATGACAACCCTTTCCTTGTGCCTTATTTCTCAAGAATTACCCATATATTTCCTTTTATTTTGCTCATGCTCCTCGTTCGTCTTCGCAAAAGCATGATACTGATCAGGCTTCGCTACAAAATACAAGTAGTCATTCTCCTCCGGATTCAAGGCAGCCTCCAGAGACTTTTTCCCCGGACACGCAATAGGCCCCACCGGCAGCCCCTCATAAAGATACGTATTATACAGCGATTCTATCTGAGTATCCTTATCCGAAAGAACCGGTTTGTTCTCCTTTAGAATAAACTGCACCGTCGCACAGGATTGCAGCTTCATCCCTATTTTTAAGCGATTTTCAAAAACACCGGCCACAGTCGCGCGTTCATCCTCTTTGACCACTTCTCTTTCAATAATGGACGCTTTGATCACCCACTTATAAACATCCATATCCTCCTTCTCTGCCAGCCTCTCCTTCACAACATCTGTCACTTCTTGCTCAAACCTCTTCAAGAACAGCTCAAGAATTTCAGACGCCGTCATCTGCTGCTCCAAAATATACGTGTCCGGAAACAGAAATCCCTCCAAGCGATTTCCCTCATCACTGTTTTTTTCAGGAATCCCCTTCAAAAAAGCAAACTCCTGTGTGCTCACCATTTCTGAGGCCTGATGAAATTCCACAGGACTTCCAAATCCAGCTTCTACCAATTTATCAATAATTTTATCAACCGTATATCCTTCCGGAATAGACACGGTAACCGTCGTATCGACATTCGGCCCTTCCATCAAAGAGTCCACAATCTCCCGGGCATTCATATTCGGAGACAAATTGTAAGATCCAATATCCAAATGTGTCTCCCCTTTATAGAAACGGCTGAGCAAGTCAAAAACCAATCTATGACGAATCAGGCCTTGATCCTCCAGCTCCTGCCCCACATCACGCGCCAGCATCCCTTCTTTGACTTCAATAACCACATCCGTTCCTGTCCCTGCCCAATCTATCGGACTGATCATAAATACCGCCACAACACATGCCGAAACAAACGCCAAAAGAATGACAACAGCAAAAAACGAAGCTGCAGTAGAAAACCCACTTCTTCTCCTGGCTTTTTTCCTGATCTTTTTTCTGCCTTTATTCTTGTTCATAAAACACCCTCTTCTATCTTTGGGGATTATTTTATAGACTTTATGTTCTTCATCCTTTATTTCATTTTGACATGAATTCTCTCCTTCTGCAAGCTCCTCTTTTTGGCATTAATAGAGATTCAACCCTCACTCCTCGTGACCGGTAAGTTTTTCCTCATCCTCTATAAGATCTTCCTCGTTATCTATAAGATCTTCCTCGTTTGAGTATTCGTCCAACAGCGAATTCCATAGAGCCTCCGCTTTTGCCCATTCCTCATCATCTTCAATGTCCACAAGGCTTTCCTCTTCATTCTCATCAAGAACAAGTTTCAGGATAACTGCTTCCTCATCTTCATCCGGAGGAAGCAAGACATAATAAGTCGAACCCTCCATTTCAAAACTTTCCAAAACTATAAATTCCTGCTCATCGCCATTATCGTCCGTGAGAGAAATAACCTCCAACTCCATTTCATCACATGCACACTTTTCGTTATCTGAACTCATAATTATACACCTCACAAATCATATTGACAGTGTCATTGTACCCTTCAGATGCTTCATTGTCAAATCCAAGACGGGCTTCGCTAAGGCGGGCTTCGCCCGCCAGTATTCAGTATTCCGTATTCAAAAAGCGAGTTAGGATCTCCTATTATACTGCCGGGCCAAATACCCCTCCAGAATAAAAACCGCGGCCATTTTATCAATAACCTTTTTGCGTTTGCGCCGGGAGAGGTCCGCCTCAAGAAGAACGCGCCCGGCGCCCACCGTGCTGAGCCTTTCATCCCAAAAAACCACCATACGATGGAACCGTTTCTCCAGCTCCCGCGCAAACCCTTTGGCTTTTTCGGCGCTGGGCCCGCAGCTTCCGTCCATATTGCGGGGAAGCCCCACCACAATACACTCCGGCGAGTACATCTCCATCAATTCGGCAATTTCTTCCCACCAGTGCGGCCCATGCCGAATAACTTTGACACCCTGCGCTGTCACTCCCAACTCATCACTTACGGCAACACCCATAGAGCGTGTCCCGTAGTCAAAAGCTAAAACCCTCACACTCTTGGTCATCCTTTTTAAAAAATTTGACTTCGTCCCCAACGCCCTTTATAATAAACTATATCCGGCATTCTAGCAAGAGTTACGCGGAAGTGGCTCAGTGGTAGAGCATTGGCTTCCCAAGCCGAGGGTCGCGGGTTCGAATCCCGTCTTCCGCTCCATAAAAACATTGGAGGAAACAAAATATGCCCCAGCGTTTGCGTGTCTCCAAAAAAAGTCCCGAATCACAACATATCCAAACTGTTATTAGAGGAACTCTTAACAAAATCGATGCTCAAGACGGATGTGGGCAATGCCAGACATCCTGTCAGTCCGCCTGCAAGACATCATGCACCGTTGGCAATCAAGTCTGCGAAAAAAGTTGGCGGCTTTAGAGCCTGTAAGAGAATAATACCGTTTATAAAAAGCATCTGCGGCACGACATACTTTGTCTGCAGATGCTTTAATTATTTATTTGATTTTATATATTATTAATGAAGTTGATGATCATATTATTTTATTTCTCGGAAATACTAGAACAATCGCGCCTCACAGATTCCTCAAGGAGCAAGGTATGAAAATTAAGAAATATAACACGAGAAAGATCATTGCCATTGTGACTGTTATCGTTTTGGTTCTAAGTATGATCCCCGCAACACTATTCGCCAATGAAGACGGCGATAGCCAAGGCGGCGATAGCCAAGGAAGCGATAGTCAAGGCAGCGATAGCCAAGGAAGCGATAGTCAAGGCAGCGATAGTCAAGGCAGCGATAGCCAAGGAAGCGATAATCAGGGGGAGCAAGGCACTCCCGGAGACAATAACGACCATCAGGGCAATGAGAATAATCAGAACAATCAAGGCAATCAAGGCAATCAAGGCAATCAGAACAATCAAGGCAATCAAGGCAATCAGAACATAAACAATAACCAAGGCGACGAGTTCCATCAGGGGGCGCCTCCGGCAGAAGGAACATCGCCGGCAGAGGAAACCCCTGTAGTTGTAAATGTCGCAGTCGGCTTCATCGGGTATTATCTGCACAACGGCGCTGTCATGAATTATTCTTTTTATTGGCAAAACCTTTATGAAGGCGAAATGATTGATTGGGGCGCAGTTGAATCCGCATATGCAGACTGGATTGCTCAAGGCGGGTTACCTCTCCCCAATCCGTCTAAAGGCTGGGTAACAAGCGGCGCGATTTCTTTGAGTTTTAGTGGATCAAGGCCCGCAATTGGGTATGCCGATTTTACTGCGGGACAACTGGAATCATACTATGGCGCTTATTATATGGATCCGGGATATAGCAAAGTTGTAGATGTCGGATTCATCGGCTATTATTTTGATACGGAGGGTGTCATCAGAAAAACCTCCATTCATTGGCAAAAACTCTACGAAGGCCAAAAAATTAATTGGGGCGTGGTTGAGGCCGCATATATGGACTGGGCTGCTCAAGGCGGCCTGCCGCTCCCTCAGCCGTTCCAAAGCTGGATATCAAGCGGCAGCGCCCCCCTGAGCTTTAATGAGGCAAGGCCGGATATTGGGTACAACGACTTTGCTGCCGGACAATTGGAATCCTACTATGGCGCCTACTATATGGATCCAATGAATGCTGAGAATATTGTTTTAGTTCCCGAGGAAGAACCCGGAAACCCAGGAGAGCCATCAGGGAGCCCAGGAGAGCCGCCAGGAAGCCCAGGAGAGTCCTTAGTTGTTGTTGGCGCAGGAAACCCTGTTACGAATCCCCCCATTGAGTATCCTCCAGGTTTTGTGCTCGAAGAAACAAAGAATACCATAACCGTGACAGGATCCAACGGAGAGGTGATAGGGCAGTGGATTGGGAGTGACGAGGGGTGGAGGTATTATGGAAATCCTAATACTCCTCAGCTCATTCCCCAAGAAGACGGTTCCTTTGAAGTCGTTGATCCGGATGGCGCACTGGCGGGTTTATGGAGCAAAAACCAAGATAATGAATGGGTCTATGAGGAAAATAAACCCTCCATAGCCCGTTGGCTCACTGCTTTAGGCATCCTTCTTCCTCTCATTGCTGCGGGTGCGCTTGGTTATTTCTTGAATGCCCGCCGCAGATATGTGACCAGAGAAGAATTTGTCCGAATGATTGTTCAAGGTATTAAGCCGGAAACAGGAAATGATACACTCTCTGAAACAGTCACGCCCTCTGAAACAGTCACGCCCTATGAAGATGTTTCTGAGGATGCCCCCTATTATCCGGCTGTTATGAGCGCAAAGAAAACTGGACTTCTTGTAAAGTTCCAGGCCAGCGAATTTAAACCTTATATCGCGATTACCCGCGAAGAAATGGCTGCGATTATAGCCGCGGCCGTGGGACATATAACATCACCAACACACCTTGAACCGGCAGATTTAAGCGTTGTTTTTAAAGATTTTGAGAGTATAAATGAATTGTTTATAGATGATGTCGCGCGTGTTACTCACTTAAAAATTATCCAGGCCAAGCCTAACGATATATTTGACCCTGCAGGGTTATCCACAAGAAAACAGGCGGGGGAAATTCTCAATACCCTTCTGGGTATTATGGGCCAGAATTGACCAGAGAGTTAAATGAAGACAAAGAAAACAAAGGTTTAATTAACATTAATTTATGGTTGAAAAATAGGCGGATTCATCATATACTTACACTATCAAGAAATAAGCTTTCTTTAAAATCCACATAACGTATGAATGGATTCATACGCCGTGATTTCGCACGAGCTTCGTCAGGAGGACAGAACCCATGACCAAACGCATCTTATTATTTTCTTTAATTGCAGTAAGTATTTCACTCGGTCTTTATGGTCTTTATGACCTTTATGACCTCTCTGTTAATTCTTCCCATGAATTAACAGATTTGCCCGAAACCACATTCCCTTTTTCTCACAATCCCGAGGAAAAGACAACTGTAGTTTTGCGAGGGAAGACCCTTCTCCTCCGCAGCTTGCCCAATTCAGAAAATTCTAACTATGTGATCGTAAAGCTGGTTGGGAGTCCAGACACATTCTCCGTTAAAAAAAGCAAAAACGCACGGCAAGAAGCCTATGATGTAAAATTCGATTTGCAAGATGTTCCTAACGGTTCGTATACTGTTGAAATCTATTGCGCATCCCAAAAATACGCATCCTATATAGGCTATGTCAACGGACAATCCTTACGCATCACTGTGCATGATTCCTCCATCGAATTTGTTGAGCCGCTCACATTACCCAAGAATCAGGAAGTTTTCTCCGCCAATCAAAATGACACAGATACATTGGCCCGTTATTTAAAACCCTCACTCAAAATAGAAAGCGATCATCCGGCTCTTATTGACCATGCCCGGACGATTACATCAGGGACATTTTCCGATTACGACAAGGCCAAGGCCATCCATGACTGGGTATCTCAAAACATCTGGTACGATTATGACGAGTTTTATAACGGTATATACAACAACAAATCAGCTCTGGAAACATTAACTTCCAGAACAGGAGTTTGCATAGATTATGCCTCCCTTACCGCCGCCCTGTTCCGCGCCGTCGATATTCCGGCAAAATTAGTAACAGGATATGTCTTGGACGCCTCTGCTCAGGAAGTCTGGACTCAAGACCTGATTGCCGGCAACAAAGGCAATCACGTATGGAATGAGGTCTATATAGACGGCAGATGGCTTATTATGGACACTTCGTACGATTCCAATAATACCTTTATTGACAAGACCTTCTCCGCCGGCACAGGGATGAAAAACAGAAAGTATTTTGATATTACAATAGACCTTTTATCCGTCGACCGTTATATTCTGCCCGTTCAATTAGATCCGTTAAGATCCAGATAATTTCTTGCAAGCTTGCTCCGAAAAAACTCATACTCCTCCTCAAAATCATGCCAATTCCCTTTCATCACCTCACACCTCCGCGCCACTGACACTCTGCTCTGCCTGTAATACGCCGCGATTTCGCGCTGGGTATACCCTTGTGACCGGAGGAAATAATACTGAATTGTCCGCAGACGAACGACCTTCTCACTCCGGGACGATCCCCGCAATTGATCCTCCCCAATATGAAAATACCGGTGAGATATGGCCATCATATTCTCCGCAATCTCCTGAAAGTTTCCCAGAATCAAATCCTCTTGCTCAGAACTGCCCTTCCCGGATCGGTGCTCAAGATAGCGCACGATTTGCCCAAAGTGCCACCCCCGGAAAAATGCCACATCCTTTTCGCTCCAATCTCCTTGTTCCCCAGCCATTCCGCGCCACGCTAAAAAAGCTCCAATCTCCTCCTGGAGCGGCTTTTCAATATGGACACAAAACCCCAAGCTCAGGCGCGAAGCCAGACGCGGCCCAAATCCATCCAACACCGAACTCTCCCTGCCCAGCGTGGCCACAACATGACCCCCCTTAAGCCAAATCTCCTCACACGTAAAGAACATTTCCTCCAAAGACTTCTCTTTGCCGCAAATCCGGTCAAGATTATCGCATAGCAGAAGAGACCCTGAGCGCATATTGCGCCGAAAGGACGACAGAAAGTTTTTTTGAGCCGCATACGCATACCGGCACGAAAAATCCGACGCATCAATCAGCAAACACTTCTCCTGTTTTTCCTCCAGGTCAGCCTGCAGCATAGACAGCAGCGCCGTCTTCCCCGACCCTTGCGTACCACAAATCAGCGTCACAGGCGGCGCTTTTTCTCTGCAGAACCGGGAAATCACCCGATAGGCCTTGTGATTGTTTGGAGACACAAAAAAAGGGTGTTTCATCAATACGTCGCCAAATATCGCTTGATCTCCCACTCATGAACCGACCTATGAAAATCATGATACTCCTGAGTCTTCGCCGCCACAAAACGAGAATAAATATGGGGCCCCAAAGCCTCTTTTATGACATCATCCTTAGACAACTCCACCAGCGCCTCACGCAAATCCCCCGGCAGCGCCTCAATCCTCAGATCCCTAAGCTCCTCATCCGTCAAGTCAAAAATATTCGCATCCACCGGATCCGGCGGCGTCATCCCTTTCGTGATCCCATCCAACCCCGCCTTGAGCTGAACCGCTAGGGCCAGATAGGGATTACAGGACGGATCCGCACTGCGGATTTCTATACGTGTGGACATCCCCCGTTTAGACGGAATGCGGATGAGCGGGCTTCTATTGCGTTCAGACCACGCAATATAGCAAGGCGCTTCATATCCGGGAACCAAGCGCTTGTACGAATTGACTGTGGGATTCGTCACCGCGGTAAACGCTTTGGCATGAGCCAGAACCCCCGCAACATAGTGAAGAGCCAACTCCGAAAGCGCCCGGGGATCATTCGGGCAGATAAACATATTGCGATCCCCTTGCACCAGAGATTGATTGACATGCATCCCCGAACCGCTGATCCCGGCAATAGGCTTGGCCATAAAAGTCGCGTGCAAACCATGCTGCTGAGCAATCGAACGCACCACAAAACGGAACGTAATCATTTTATCGGCCATCGCCAAAGCATCATCATACTTAAAATCAATCTCATGCTGGCCCGGAGCCGTTTCATGGTGGGAAGCCTCAACCTCAAATCCCATCTTCTGTAAATTGACCACAATATCGTGGCGGGCTTCCTCCCCCTTGTCCACAGGCGCCATATCAAAATATCCGGCCTTATCCTGAGTGATCGTTGTTGGCCGGCCCTTTTCATCAATCTGAAACAAAAAGAACTCCAGTTCCGGTCCTACATACAAGGTATAGCCCATCTCCTTCGCCTCGTCCAGCACCCGGCGCAATATGTTGCGGGGGCAGCCCAAAAAAGGCGTCCCATCATGATGATACACATCGCACATCAGGCGGGCCTCGGACCCCCCCCCGTTGGCCAGCCAAGGGTAGATCAGAAAAGAGCTGAGATCAGGTCTTAGATACATGTCTGATTCTTCAACCCGCACAAACCCTTCAATAGAAGACCCGTCGAACATCATCTCCCCATTCATGGCCTTTGTCAATTGATCCAAGGGAATGGTGACATTCTTAATAGCTCCCAAGATATCCGTAAATTGCAATCTGACAAATTTCACATTATTCTTGCGAACTTCATGAAGAACATCCTCTTGACTCCTGATAACCGTTTTCTCACTCACAGAACTTCTCCTTTTTCAGGGCAAAAGTATCATTCATGGCAAAAGTATCATTCAGGGCAAAAGTATCATTCAGGGCAAAAGTATCATTCAGGGCAAAAGTATCATTCATCTCCATCATTCATCTCGTTGTCTCTCTTGTTCCGTTTTCATAAGCTCAGGATGGACATATATAACCTGAGGCAATTCCTCCAGACCCACAAACTGCGCCTGAGTTTGCTGGGGGAAATTCCGTGAGAAAAAAAGCTTAATCAAAAATTTTTCATCCGCCGTACGCAGTTCCACCATATCCGGATAAAAGTAATAATTATAGTCGCCATCCCGCCATGACAGATGCATCGTTCCCACAGTCACCTGAATGACGCCGAACTCTTGAATCTGGAGGCCATCAATGATCGTTCGCTCCTGCTTCATATTCTCTGCCTCAACACCCAAGAGCCCGTCATTATATCTGAGGTCAAGGATATGCTCCACCACCAGACGTGCCGGCAAAGAAATCTCCTCAAAAAGCCGGGTATAGGCCCGAACCTCATCAGCCCAAACCGAAATTTGGCGGAGGTGAACAGAGTTCAGGCTTTGGAGATTCTGTAACTCCAGGTTCAAGGTTGCAGATATTTTTTCCAGACTCGAGAGAATGATCTCATCACTTGTGAGTACGAGCCCATTATTTTTCATCAGAACACCTCCTCATCCCCTTCTCCTCTATTGTAAACGATATCCATGCAATTGGGAAGCGGGAGACGGGAAATAAATTGTTATCGGTAAAGTGTCGTAAATTGTCGTAAATTGTTAAGCGTTACCCATTGCGAATTCTCTCCGAAAGAGACCGCACAAACGTCTCCACATCTTCCACACTGTCGGCGCTCTCCCCTTCTTCCCGCAATATTTTAAGCACATGCCAGGCAAACTGAACAGCTTGTAAGGGCTTCCCTTTTCGCTCAAGATTGTGGGCAATCGTCAGCAGAAGCTTCCATCTCTCTTCATCGCGCTGATATCCTTCAGCTGTCAGACAAGACGGCTGTATATGCAGCAACGCTTCCTCATTGCGGATCAAAAAAACAAGCTCATCAGCAATCTCGCCAATTTTAGGTCCATTTTCCGCATGTTGGAACCATTTCATAGCCTGCAGATAATACTCCTTCGCCGCCAGAAAATTCCCCCTCTGTAAAGACGCCAGAGCCAGAGACTGAAAAACGCATGCCTTCTGATCATATTCGTCAAAGTGATCCCTGCCATGAACCGGCGCAACGGATTTTAGAAAATGACACTCCGCTTCCTCCAACAAATTGCATTGCCAGCAGGCATATCCCTGCAAGAAACACGCTTCGCGCACCGTCACCTTGATGACACCCTCCTCCTGCTCCCCCGTACAATTTGACAACAGAAGAGTGGTTCTATCCTCATACATCAGAGCATCCAGCCAGCAAGAACGCTCCAAAAAGGAAAAGGCCTGAATATGATGGATCGCCGCCAAAGCATGGAAATCGCCAATCTGTATGAAAAGAGCCCCCGCCTTGCGAAAATACCTCAGAGCCGATTTTTTTCGAGACCGCATAAACATGATCTCCGCAAAAAGAAACATAATCTCCGCTTCTCCCGCCACATGACCGTGCTTGCGATAAATTGCCGCCGCTTTGCGCAGCGCTAACTGAGCATTCAGCCAATCCATACGGCGAAACCCCACATGAGCCAACTCCGTGTACAACGCCGCCGAGCGCAGAGGCGAAACTTCTTGAGGAAAAATGTCCGCCGCGTAACTGTAAAGCTGCTGGGCTTGATCCAGCTGATCCAGCTTCGCTTTCACTGAAGCCAGCCCCGCCAAGCTCTCCGCCAACCCCTTCTCATTCCCCAGCCCCAAGCAAAGGGTAAAAGCCCGGCGGTATTTGGCCTCCGCCCCCTTCAGATCATTCATCCGCACAAAAAGAGCTCCTAGCAACCGGCAGGAAAAGGCAACACAGATCGGCGATTCCATCTTTTCCGCTTCAGCCAGTGCCCGGGATAAATCCCTCTGGGCCTCCGGCCAAGCATCCTTTTTCATCGCATAAATCCCTGAACGAATATGCTGCTGCCACATAAGAGAATTCTCCACTTTCCTCCACCTCACCCTCTTTAGGGACTGTAACTCAATAACTTGGTTTTACCTTTAAGCCTATAGTGATGTTCTCCCGGTTCTACCCCCATAAGTTTTTAATGAATCCCATAAGGTCAAAACCAAAAAACATCTTAACCAAAATATGCATAATTCCCACGATAAGCGCCAAAAAGACAACCCCGCGAAACACCCAAAAACAAAACCATAACAACCCCAATATAAATGACTGAAAAAGCCAGAAGGCCAAAAACAACGCCACAAGAACGACAATCACCTTTGCTGCGGCATTCATGGGCAACCCCCACAATCCGTTGGCGTTTCAGCAGACATTAGTATATGTATACTCTGTTCCCAAGCGCATATACATCACACATCACAAAATTGGGCACATCACAAAATTGGGCTCTTGACAAAACAAGCCCTTTCTTATAGAATTTGCAGGAGTTATCTTATCGTGCGCTCGTAGCTCAGGGGATAGAGTGACGGTTTCCGAGGCCGGAGGTCGCAGGTTCGAATCCTGCCGGGCGCACCATATGAAAAAGCCTTAAACCCTTTCCCTTTTTGTTAAACCTACAATGTATGTATGCCCCATCAACATACGCGGCATCAGCATTCCGTCTCCATGCCGCTCATGCCGCTCATGCTTCTTATAGTGCTATTTTTAGAGTGCGGATATGGCTCACCTGCCGCCTGTCACGAAATATGCTCAGCATAATTCCGATTAATCTTAAGAATTGGAAACGTTGCTACCAGACGAATTTCCTTCTCCGTTTGTTCCAGCCGGGTTATTGACAGAACCTCATCCACCTGCATATAACGAGACAACGTTTGCATCAGTTCTTCCTTCAGTTTATCCATCATCACAGGCGAAATCGTAGCCCTGTCATGAACCAGCACCAAGCGGAGCCTGTCCCGGGCCTGATCACGGCTGTTGCCGCTAGTGCTGCTGGCGCCGCTGCTGCTGCCGCCGTTGCCGCTGCTGTCAGCAGGTGTCCCCGATTGCCGTTTAGGCGTTGAAAACATTTTCTTTAAAGAATCCCACAGTTTCATATGATGTTTCCTCCTTCCTAGTTGATTCCAATGATTTTTCTGAGGCGTCCAAAAAACCCTGTCTTCACTTCCAGATCCATCAAAGGCACCTCTTCCCCCTGGATACGGCGCGCAATACGGCGAAACGCTTCCCCCGCTCCCCAGCTGTTATCCAGAACAGCCGGCTCCCCCCGATTGGTCGAGATCACAATCTTTTCATCATCAGGAATCACTCCCAGAAGATCGATGGCAAGGATATCAATGACATCCTCAATCTCCATCATATCCCCCTGCCGGGCCATACGCGGCCGAAAACGGTTGATCAAGAGCTTGGAATCACGAAGACCGCTGGTCTCCAGCAGCCCAATAATCCTATCAGCATCGCGGACAGCGCTCACTTCCGGCGTTGTGACAACAATAGCTCTTTCCGCGCCGGCAATCGCATTATAAAACCCTCGCTCAATACCTGCCGGACAATCAATAATCACATAATCAAAATTTTCCTTGAGCTCCTCGCATAGGGTCTGCATCTCTTCAGGACGTACCGCCGTTTTGTCTTTTGTCTGGGCCGCCGGCAGAAGAAATAAATTCCCAAATCTTTTATCTCTGATGAGGGCTTGTTTATAGCGGCAATTTCCCGCAATCACATCCACCAGATCATAAACAATACGGTTTTCCAACCCTAACACCACATCCAAATTCCTGAGCCCGATATCCGTATCAACCAGAACAACCTTCTGTCCCGAAAAGGAGAGCGCAGTTCCGATATTGGCTGTTGTCGTCGTTTTTCCCACGCCGCCTTTACCGGAAGTCACCACAATTATTTCTCCCATAACCAAGCCTGCCTTTCCTTGTTCCTCTAAACAGTATCTATTTCAAAATCATTGCCCAACAATTCTACATTTTAAATTGTGTTTCCTTTCCAATACAGGAAGAACCGGAGACCAAATTCCCCGGTTCTTCGCGTCTTTCCTGCGTTTTTCACCCTTTATTCCGCCGTCCTTTTGACAATCTCCCAAAAATCGTGTAAAGCTATGGAAAAAGGTGGATTTCTACCAGCCAAAGTAACTCTTAAAAGCAGCTTTTGCCACGCGCCCCGCCGTATCTCCGCCTGTGCCTCCATATTCTACCATAACCGCCACGGCAATCTGCGGATCATCATAGGGGGCGAACGCCACATAGGTTCCATTAAAATAGCTGACATCATCTTTGTTCCCCACCTGGGCCGTTCCTGTTTTCCCACCCCCTGTGTATTTCGGCATATCCGCAAAAACAAAGGCGGCTGTTCCCTCCCCTTTTGTAACCCCCGACATAGCTTTCTTCACCAAATCCAGGTTTTCGGGGGAAATAGGAACCTGATTAAGCGCCTCCGGGGTGCACTCCTCGATCACATCCCCGGTCACTGTATCCACAATTTTTTCCACAATCTGAGGTTTGTAACGGGTTCCTCCATTGGCAATGGTCGCCACGTAATTCGCCAGCTGCAAAAGTGTATAGGCATTATACCCTTGGCCGATGGAATTAAAGAAACTATCCGAAAGCCGCCAATCCACATAATATCTCTTATTGGCCTCATAGTCGGCAGCGAGAATATCCATCTCACTCTTCTTTTGATCCGATTTGTATGTCTCCTCAATTTCCTGCCTTTTTTCTTGATAGCGTGTTTCATAAATCGGCGCAAAATATTGATTTTTCCAGGACGGAGAGGGAGCAATCCCAGCCGCCTCGCCGGGTAAGTCAATCCCCGAAAGCACACCTAACCCAAACTCGTGGCTGATTTTTTTTATATATTCGGGGTCTTTATCAAAAACCCGCCGTCCCACACTCTGAAAGTAAATGTTGCTGGACTTGGCCAAGCCACGGTTAAGGTCGACCCAGCCGAAATTATTGTTTCCCCATTCTGCCGCCGCTTGAGCCTGCACCCCTGCCGGACCTAAGGACGATAAAGAGTCATACACCTTATCCTCAGGCGTTACAACCCCAAGCTCCAGCGCCGAGGACGCCACAATCATTTTGTAAACCGACCCGGGCGGATATATATCCATAATCGCTCTGTTTTTCGTGGCAGCTTCGGTTCCTGTAAAATATTTTGCCACCATCTCCTCAGACATGATACCTACAAGCTCATTAGGATCCATGTCGGGTTTGGAAATCATAGCCAGAACCTTTCCTGTCTTCACCTCGATCACTACAGCGGCTCCGGCCCCGGCTTTAGTGTCAGTGGTTCTTTTGACTCGCTCAATAACCTCGTCCAAACTTTTTTCTACATCCTGCTGCAAGGCCGAATCGATGGTCAGACAGACCGTATTTCCCACCTGCGGCAGCTGCTCCATGACCCTGCTTACAGGCCGCCCTTTCCCATCAATCTCTACTCTGTCAAGACCCTCCCGGCCGCGCAGCCAGAGATCAAAACTTTTCTCCACACCCATTTTGCCAACCAGATCTCCCTGTCTGTAGGTAAACTCAGAGATCCCTCCCTCGTAACCCCTCGTCTCTGTCTCTGTCTCTGTCTCTGTCTCTGTCTCTGTCTCTGTCTCTGTCTCTGTCTCTGTC